>Ga0256826_1002880_pt1 | contig 10413 bp, 5 predicted proteins | sample CV79metaG_FD_185975 | JGI IMG/M metagenome (GOLD analysis project Ga0256826, IMG submission 185975) | Hydrothermal vent microbial communities from East Pacific Rise, Pacific Ocean - CV79 | ecosystem: Environmental > Aquatic > Marine > Hydrothermal vents | place: Pacific Ocean: East Pacific Rise... | reverse complement strand
CCTCCCTTTTATACTAGAAGCTAGACCAATTCCAAGTGCAGCAACAAGAGGAACTGTTACTGTTGAAGTAGTTACCCCTCCAAGGTCATAAGCAAGACCTACTATCTCTTTAGGTGCAAAGGCAGTAGCTGCAACTACCATAACATAACCAGAGATGATGTAATAGTGGATAGGATGCCCTTTTATAATTCGCCAAACACCGATTACAATAGCAAAACCAACAGAAAAAGCAACGACCATTCTTAGTGTTGTAGCATCAATACGACCAGAGCTAATACTTGCCGCTTTTTGGGCAATAACTATGAGGGCAGGCTCTGCTACGGTTGTTCCAAAACCTATCATGAAAGCAAAAATGACTATCCATTTTGTGGATCCTTTTTTGGCAAAATCGGAGGCCAAACCCTCTCCAACAGGGAAAATTCCGACTTCAAGACCAAGAAGAAAAACAGAAAGGCCAACACCAACAATAGCAAGGCCTATAGTCGTGCTCAACCAATTCTCAGGCACAGTTTGAATAATAGCAAGTTGAAAAAACATAATAACTAAAATAATTGGGAGTAAATCTCGAAAGGACTCTTTTAAGAGTTGAAAAAATGATGTAAAACTAAGCACATATAAGCCTTAAAATAATAATAATAATAAGGATTATATCTTTTCAAGCTGAAAATTAGAGTGAAATGTAGAAACAGGAACCCTTGCCAAGCTCGCTCTCAACCCATAGTTGACCACCGTGTAGCTCTGTTACTATTTTTTTTGTTATTGCTAAGCCAAGTCCCGTTCCTTTAGCTGCACTTTTTTGCGCACTTTCACCTTGTTTAAATGGTTCAAGAAGAGTTTTTATATCTTCTGCAGAGATTCCTTGTCCATTATCACAAACACCAAAAATATGTTTACTGTTTTGAATCTTATGCGTAAGTTTAATTTTACCACCGTTGTGTGTAAACTTAACTGCATTCGATACAAGATTGATAAGTGATTGTTTAATAAGCTGTTTATCTATAATTATAGATGTGTTGTCATCGCATTCAAACATGGATAAAGTAATCTCTTTTTCATGTAAAGATATTTCAAACATTATCAATACCTCTTCAAAAAGCTCTTTTATATTAACACTATTTGGATGATATTCCATTTCACCCTCTTCAATTTTAGAAAAATCAAGAATAGAGTTCACAAGCGTAAGTAGATTTCTTCCCGAAAGTGCAATTTTTTCTATATAAAGAGCATCTTTTTCGTTTAAGCTCCCCTTTCTCTCTAAAATCTGAGAAAACCCTATGATGGCATTAAGTGGAGTACGAAGTTCATGAGACATATTTGCTAAAAATCTACCCTTAGTTTTTTCTGCTTCATTAGCTTTAATCACGGCATTATGTAACTTAGTTGTATCGTATCTTATAGCTAAATACTCAACAATCTCATTGTGCTCATCCACGATGGGAACAATGGTTGCGTAAACATAGTATGGGTTTCCATCTTTTGCTAGGTTTTTGATATCCCCTTGCCAGACCTCTTTATGAGATATTTTATCCCACATATTACGAAATGTTTGTGAAGTAGTGTCTGGATGTCGAACAAGAGAGTGAGGTTTTCCAATAATTTCCTCCAAAGAGTATCCTGAAATATTTAAAAACGCATCATTCGCATAAGTGATAATTCCATTTTTATCTGCTTTTGAGACAATAGCTCCTAGATCAACAGCACGTTTATATTCGGAGAGAAGTTTATCTTTATTAGTAACCTTGTTTTGTAGATATTTTGTTTTTCTTTTTGTGTATAAAAAGTAATAAATAGCTAAAATAGAAAAATTTAAAAGAATAAATATGACAATAGAGTATGTTAATGATTGTGCTGAGCCAAGTGAACTTTCTAATGGAATTGAGACTTCTATGACCCCGCGGACATCTCCTAGTTTCCAAGTTGATTTTGGAGTGTCTGGTCGGTAGTTATGACAATCAACACATGATTGTGCTGAAAGATAGTCTGGTATAGCTGTTCTAAAAACTTTTTTACCATCAATTGTATCCTCTTTAGAAAATGTTTTTTGAGGATTTTTAAGGACAAAAGCGAGAGCCTCTTTTTGGAAAGAGTCTAAAACTCTATCTTTTCTGTTAGGAAACGGAAAATCACTATACATCTGTACTTTTGTATTTGATCTTTTTGTAAATAGAGCTCCTAAATCATGAACTAAAGTGGCTGGAAGAGGAACAACTTTCTCTTTGTCTTTATGATCAAAATTAGCATAGAGGTCACTGTAGAGATTGATTTTTTTAAGTATATTTTTTGCATAGTAAGAACGAAAAGTTTTTATATAGGAAATAAGCCGTTTAGACTCTTGAAAAGCATCTTTTTTTGATTGTTCTTGGGAAAGATAAGGAACAAGGTAGAGCAACCCTATTATCATGATAAGAGTTATAATTCCAACAGGGCCAACCATACTCTCTTTAAAGAGTTGATTCAATATTTTTTTCATTTTTCTACCTAATTGTATAAATTGACATATTTTACATTTTTTAATCTTAAAGGATAACTATAGTAAAAATTTTGTAAAATGGGTCACTATGTAGATTGGAGAGTTTATTTTGGAAAATATTTCTATTTTAGCTGTTGATGATGAACCTTTTAACCTTGATTTGATTGAGGCCGCGTTTGAAGAGTATGATAATGTATCAATCACTTATGCTCAAAATGGTCAAGAGGCCTTAAACTATCTTGGTGCAATGATTTTTAATGTAGTTCTTTTAGATATAAGTATGCCTGTTATGGATGGTTTAGAGGTACTTGAAAATATTAGGGGTAATCCTAAACTCAAACAGTTACCAGTTCTTATGGTAACTGCAAATGCAGAAAAAGAGCATGAGGCTATTAGTTTAGGTGCTAGTGATTTTATTGCTAAACCTTACGATATAGAGATCTTATGTGCTAGAACTTTCAACTATGCAAAATTAAATATATATAATCAAAAAGTGCAAAATCAACAAAATATTTTAGAGATGCAGGTTCAAGAGAGAACAATGGAGCTCCAGAGTGCTCTTGAAATTGCAAAAAAAACTGAATATGAAATTTCTATTCGTTTGGGGCGTGCAAGTGAGTTTAGAGATTTAGAGACAGGTGGTCATATTAAAAGAATGAGTTATTACTCGAAGCTTCTTGCTGAACTTTATGGGCTAGATAAGGAGGAGTGTGAACTTATTTTATATGCAGCCCCTCTGCACGATATAGGCAAGGTTGGAATTCCTGATAGTATTCTTTTAAAACCTGGTCGTTTTGAAGCTGAAGAGTTTGAAATTATGAAACAACACTCTGCTCTTGGAGCAAAAATGCTTGAGGGTGCAGATAAGTATCCTGTTTTAAAGGCTGGTCATATTATTGCATTAGAGCATCATGAAAAGTGGGATGGTTCAGGGTATCCTAATGCGAAAAAAGGTGAAGATATTCATCTCTATGCTCGGATAATCACAGTAGCAGATGTTTTTGATGCTCTGAGTTCAAAACGTTGCTATAAAGAAGCTATGCCACTAGAAAAAGTACTTAAAATAATGAAAACCGATGCTGGAACACACTTTGATCCTCATTTAGTAGACCTTTTGTTAAATAACTTAGATAGGTTTTTAGAGATAAAAGAGAAATATAAAGATGATGAGAGTACACATACTATTCTTGATATTATAAATGGGGTAAAGTTATGAAAATACTTTTTGTAGATGATAATGAACTCAATAGAATGGTTATGGAAGATATGCTAGAGATAGTGATGTCGGGAGCTACAGTAGAGGCTTATAGTAGTGCACAAGAGGTTCTTGATTTAGATATTGAAAGCTATGATATTATTTTGAGTGATATTGATATGCCTAGAATGGATGGTTTTGAACTTCATAATGTACTTCGTGAAAAATATAATTTCAAAAAACCTATCATTGCAGTTACAGCCTTAGCTGTTAGTGGTGATAAAGAGAGAATACTAATGCATGGTTTTGATGATTACATATCAAAACCGGTAGATTTAAATAATCTCGAAGATACAATTAAAAAATATACTTAAAGAATTTAATATGAATCAAGATACGATTAATGCACTACTGGATAGTTTTTTTATAACTCAAGAGGAGTTGTCTTCCCGAAGAACATTTAAAGAGTTCGCTAATTCTTTGAGTGATATTATTATTGATGAATTTGCGAATGGCTATCTATTAAATAATCCCCATCTTAGTATCTACTTAGCACATACAGATGGAAGTATGCTCCTTAAAAAAATTAAAGAATTTTTAGCTTTTACCTTAACAGCACCAGTAGATGAGGAGTATGTTAAAAGAATACATTTTATCGGTTCTATTCATTACTCAATTAAGTTAGACCCTCCAAAGGTTAGTTATGGATTTTGGGCACTTGGTGAAATACTCAATAAAATGTCTTTAGTGAATGAGATAGTCAAAGACAATAAACAGCTCATATCAAAACTTTTTCGTTTTATAGAACATATAATGAATGATGGTTTTTATATACAAGAGAAAAAACAGAGTAAAAATTTTATAGATGAATATAAAGGATACAATGCACAAAATGAGCTTTATATTGGCTTTAATATTCATAAACTTAATATGCAAAAAATATCTATAGCACTAAGAGATAAAGACCTTTCAATTTTTAAAGATATAGAGGAAAAGTCATCAAACTGTATTTTTGGGAAAGTTATTTATGAGCTAAATTATGATATAAAACATGAGTATATTTTAGGGTTTAATGCAAAAAAAATAGAAAAGATACACGATCAATGGCATGAAGAGTATGTAGCTATTAAAGCTTCAATATTAAGTAATGATCGAGAAAAAATAGATATTCATTATAAAAACTTAGAAGAGTTAACTAACTCTTTAAAAGATATTTTAGACATAACACTCAAAAATTCTTTAGAAGATGGGCAACTCTCCCTAAACTCAGGCATAAGAGCAATGAAAAAGATGACAGATCTTTTTTATGAAAAAAGTAATCTCAAAATAGATACACAGAACTTAGAGAGCTCCTTAAGTAAAACTGTTCAAGATGCAATATCTTCAGAGCTAGGATGGGCAATCGAAGAGTTACAAGTTAGGGCTCAAAGTAACTATGATGATTCATTTAAAATTATAAAACAGATTCGCTATAAAGCACACAATATTTTTATAGGCATAAAACTCAAGAATGGTCAAAATAGCAGTTACCTAATAGAGATGATTAATCTTCTTTTAGAAGTATTGGATCTTCATCTCTCAGTTAAAGAGAGAGAGTTATCACTCATAACTTTTGCGGATAAAGCTGAAAGTGCAAATAAGTCCAAAGATATGTTTTTAGCAAATATGTCGCATGAACTTCGTACTCCTCTTAATGCTATCACAGGATTTTCACAAATTCTTATGATGAAAAAAGATACTCCTGAGAGTGTGAAAAAGTATGTTGAAAAGATAAATATAGCAGGAAATAATCTACTTGATTTAGTAAATACAATTTTAGATTTTGCAAAACTAGAAGCTGGGAAAATGCAATTTAATCCAAGTTTGAGTAATATTTCTGATATTTTAAAAGAGGTTCAAACTCTTATATATCCGTTAGCTAAGAAAAAAAATATTAGTTTAAAAATGCCAAATATTATCTCATTAAATCTCTATATAGATAAGATTTTATTTAAACAAGTTCTTATTAACCTCTTAACAAATGCAATAAAGTTCACTCCAAATGGAGGAAATGTCAGTTTGTCAATTGAGTATAATTTTGATAAACATAAGTATATTTTTGAAGTAAAAGATAATGGAGTAGGCCTCTCTCCTGATGCGATATCAAAACTTTTTCAAGCTTTTTCACAGGTAGATAATATTTATCAAAAAGAACAGCAGGGAACAGGTTTAGGGCTTATGATAAGTAAAAAGATTATTGAAGAGTTACATAAGGGAACGATTTGGGTAGAGAGCCAAGAGGAGAAAGGGAGTAGCTTTTTTATTGCAATGCCAACTCCTATGATAGAATCACATACATATTCTGTATCAGAAGCCCCAAAAGGAGCTCCTAATGTGCTTATTGTAGAAGATAGTGAAAGCTACCAAAAACTTATAATTGCACATCTTAAAGATACTCACAACTTAACGCTTACTGATACAGTAAATAGGGCTAAAGAGTTACTAGGTAAAGAGAGCTATGATTTTATAATATTGGATTTTTTCTTGACAGATGGAATAAGTTCTGAGGTTCTCCAGTTTATGGAAGATGAGAATATTACTACACCTGCGATAGTAGTCTCAGCAGAGGATGAGATTCACATCTCTTCATCATTAGCAAATTCAAGTAATTTAGAATGTATTATGAATAAACAGGATATTGCAGAAATTTGTGAAGCTTTAAGAAGTGGGGCTAACTCTTAAGTATTTTCTTGCTACACTTGCATTTCAAATTTTGGTCGAGTGTCCGAGTGGCCGATGGTGCAACCTTGGAAAGGTTGTGTAGGTGCAAATCTACCGAGAGTTCGAATCTCTCCTCGACCACCATCATTACATTTAAAATAACTAAACATTGAAAATCCCTCTTATTATGATAAAATAGACACATTTGATTTACAAAAGTAGAATAATGCAAGAAATTAACTATATTGGAATTGGTTCTAGTGCTGGGGGTTTAATCGCTCTAGAGGAGTTATTGTCAAATATTCCTATACCTTCTCACAGTATTTATATTATTGCACAGCATTTGAGTTCTGAAAAAAAATCCATCTTATCAGAAATTTTAGCTAAATACACGAAGTTAGATGTTATAAAAGCAGTTGTTGGTACTGAGCTTACAGCTGGTAAAGTGTATGTTATTTCTCCTGGCATGACACTCTCTCAAAATGGCAATAAAATTATTGTATCTAATGCCAACAATAGTGTTGCACCACAGCCATGTATAGATGATATTTTTACATTTTTAGCACAATTTAGTGGGGCGAAAACTATTGGTGTGCTCCTATCTGGAAGCGGGCATGATGGTGTTAAAGGTTTAAAAGCTATTAGTGATGTCGATGGGATAACCTTAGTGCAATCCCCTGATGAAGCAGAGTTTAGGTCCATGCCACAATCAGCAATTGATGCAAATGTAGCACATGAGAGTCTCCCCCTTTATGGCATAGCTAAGGTTATTAGCGAGCTTGATAGTGTTAGTGATGATGAAACAGCCCTAGAAGCGATAAGGATTTTGTTAATAAACCATAACGGTTTTGATATCTATAAGTATAAAGAAAATACAGTCCTGAGACGTATGCATAAGAGAATGTTACTTCTACAGATTGATTCATTTAAAGCCTATACAAGGTATGTTATTAAAAATCATAAAGAGCTACAGCTACTCTATGAAGATATTTTAATTGGTGTGACAAGCTTTTTTCGTGACCCAGAAGCATTTGCTATCTTAGGGGAACAGATTTTTAGTTTAATCAACAAGGCTGAAGATAAAAAAGAGCTACGGGTATGGGTTACAGCATGCTCTACCGGTGAAGAAGCCTACTCCATTGCTATAATGCTTAAAGAACTCATATCACAATCTGCTAAAGAGATATCCATTAATATTTTTGCGAGTGATATTGATGATATCTCCCTCAAAAAGGCTCGTCAAGGAGTTTATAGTGCTTCTGAGTTGGAAAACATGGACAGAGCATTACGAGAAAAATATTTTATACAAAAAGATAATTACTATGAAGTGAGTCAGAGTTTACGAGACTCCATAGTATTTACACATCATGATTTACTCAATGAACCACCCTTTATAAAAATGGATCTTATAACATGTAGAAATGCACTTATCTACTTTACTCACCCTATTCAAAAAGAGATATTTACGATGTTTCATTATGCTTTAAAGTCACATGGCATACTCTTTTTAGGTATTTCAGAGGCACTGCCTCAAAGTATGAACTACTTTACACTACTCAACTCGAAGTGGAAAATTTATGAAAAAGAGCCAAGTATTACTCCCCCTAAGCTTGCCCCTCGTTTTTACAAAATGCTCTCATCTGCAAGTGCTCCTGAAAATGCTGTTGATGCTCTCAAGCTAGATAATGCATCGAACATAGAAGCACAGCTAGCAGACTCAATTTATAAGCTTTTTATTCCATTATGCGTCATAGTAAATCGCCATGATGATATGATTTATACTAAGGGTAAAATTCCCTACTTAGAGTTTTTAGAGGGATTCTCATCTTTAAATATTTTTAAAAATTTGCATCCAAACCTACACTTAGAGCTGCGTTATACACTTGAAAAGTCTCGTAAAGATAATCTGAAAATATCATCGAAGTTTTTAGAAATTCAAAATATGTTAGATAAAACAGTATTTGTTAGAGTTATTGCAACACCCTTTTCATACCAAAACAGTGATGCACTTACTCTTCTTTATTTTCAGGACTATAGTGTTGATGAGATAATTTTTGATGCTCAAAGAAGTAATTTTCCAAAAGAGTCTGATTTGGTAAACTCACTTCAAATCCAAGTTTCACAGATGAAAGAGCAACTCCATGCCCTGCAAAATGAGCTTGATAACTCCAATGAAAATATGCAGATGATCAATGAAGAGTTGCAATCTTCCAATGAAGAGTTGCAGTCATCTAATGAAGAGCTTGAGACTTCCAATGAAGAGCTACAAGCAACTAATGAAGAGCTGAACGAGACCTACCATCATATCGGTACACTCAAACAGCAATATAGCACTATTTTAGAGTCCTCACTAGATGCTATTGTTGAGATAGATTTAGAGGAGAAACATACTTTTGTTAATGGTGTTGCCTTAGAGATGTTTGGTTATAAAAAAGAAGAACTTCTTGGAAGGGTTGGACACTCTATATGGCACCATACAAAGGCAGATGGTACAGCTTTTGACAAAGCTAGCTGTCCCATAAGAAATGTCCTCAAAACTGGTAAACCTGTTCGAGGAGAAGATGTATACTGGCGTAAAGATGGTAGCTCTTTCGAAGTTGAATATACCAGCTCTCCTATAATAGAAAACTCCAAGATTAATGGTGCAGTTCTTTTTTTTCATGATATTAGTAAGAAAAAGGCACTTGAACGTGCAATTAAACATGAGCAATTTTTAATAAAACACTATTTTGATAGTACAGAAGCAATTGTTGTTGTTTTAGATAAAAATGCCAACATCGAGCTTTTAAATCAAAAAGGTGCTAACACTTTAGGTGTAGATGTTGATAGTATTATTGGTGAAAATTGGTTTCAAAATTTTATAGATAAATCAATACAAGAAGATATCCAGATACTCTTTGATTCAATTATGGGAAGTGATATTGATAGTATAACTCCTTACACAAATGAGATAATTACCAAAAAAGGTGAGAGACATCTTGTCTACTGGACAAGTACACCTCTGAGCGATATTAACAATAAAGTAATTGGTGTCATTACTACTGGAATTGATATTACAAAAGAGAATGCTCTAAAAATGAAATTGCAAGAACAAGAGCAGAAATACTCGCTAATCTTTAATAATGCCAATATAGGGATAAAATTAATAGATTTAGATGGAAGACTTCTCGATGTTAATAAAAGAGCATGCGATATTATTGGATACACTAAAAAAGAACTTTTGACAATGCAGTTTCAAGACTTAACCTACAAAGAAGATATCAATACCGAATTAGACTATATCAAAAAGTTACTTCAAGGTGAAAGTTCTTTTTATGAAATACAAAAGCGCTTTATACATAAAGATGGCTCTATGGTATGGGTTAATCTCTTTAGTGCACTTATAAAAGATGAGAATAGTGAAGCTAAATATTTTGTCTCTGTTATTCAAGATATTACAGCATTCAAAGAGACTACTCAAAAACTTCACGAGAAAGAAGAGATGATGATAGCACAGTCACGACAAGCTGCTATGGGAGATATGATTTCTATGATTGCGCATCAGTGGCGTCAGCCAATTAGTATTATCTCTATGGAAGCGAATGGTTTAGAAGCAGACTTGGAGCTTAATAATCAAATTACTGATGAAATGCTGATCCATTTAGCAAAAACTATCTCAACACAAACACAGCATTTGTCAAAAACAATTGATGATTTTAGAAACTTTTTTAAGCCCAATAAAGAGATGCAAAGCACTACTTTTGATGATATCTTTGACAATATTAGAAGTTTGATACAGAGAAGTTTAGAAAATAATGGAATCTCTTTAGAAATCTCTATTGATGAAAATTACCAAATCCTCACCTATAAAAATGAGTTAGTCCAAGTTCTAGTGAATCTTATTTTAAATGCTAAAGATGCGATTGATGAAAAAGATATTTCGGATGGAAAAATCTCTATAAAAGTGACCAAAAATAAGCATAAAATATCTATAGCAGTTTGTGATAATGGTGTAGGGATTCCAGAAAATTTACTGAACAAACTTGGAGAGCCCTATATATCATCCAAA
>Ga0256826_1002879_pt1 | contig 10413 bp, 7 predicted proteins | sample CV79metaG_FD_185975 | JGI IMG/M metagenome (GOLD analysis project Ga0256826, IMG submission 185975) | Hydrothermal vent microbial communities from East Pacific Rise, Pacific Ocean - CV79 | ecosystem: Environmental > Aquatic > Marine > Hydrothermal vents | place: Pacific Ocean: East Pacific Rise... | reverse complement strand
GCGAAATTTTACTATGATTACCCTTTGAGTATTCTGAAATAACATCTCTATTTTGATATGATAGAGGCTTACTAAAAGATGGTGCTTCTAGTATGTTATTTTCATAACTCTCAATATCTAATGAACTACTATTTCCTAGTACCCCATCTATATTTCTACTAATAGAATCACATACTACCATACTAGCTAATTCTCCACCAGTAAGAATGTAATCCCCAATAGAAAACAGTTCATCTCCAAACTCTTCTATTACTCTCTCATCAATTCCCTCATATCTACCACTTACTAAAACAATATGCTTTTTAGATGCTAATCTTTTGGCATCATTTTGAGTAAATTTCTTGCCAACTGGTGTAAGAAATATAATATGGGTATCATCTGAACGAACTTTATTTAGAGTATCATATAGTGGTTGTGGTGTCATAATCATACCTGCACCACCACCTACCATTTGAGCATCTACTTTATTATGCTTGTTATCTGTATAGTCTCTAGGATTATAAAAATCTAATGATATTTTATTGTTCTCTATCGCACGAGATAAAATACTATCACTAAAATACCCCTCAATTAAAGATGGGAATAGAGTTACAAAACTAAATTTCATAATCTAACTAGCCTCTAAAATCTCTTTGGTATCTTGTGAATATATAATTTTTGCCTCTATATCACTTTTGATAATATATCTAGGGATATATGGTACTAAAAAAGTTTTAGATAATCCTTGTTCTATTAAATCTTTAGATGTATCTAAAACTAGATAATCTATATCCAATAATCTTTGAATATCTACAACTTTTCCAATTATCTCACCACTGTCATCAAGCATAGAACCAATAATATCAAACCAAAAATGTTGTCCCTCTTCTAGCTTACAACTATTTTTTGTATCTTCATAATCTGTATATATCTTGGCATTTGTAAGTTTTTTGGCATAATCAATACCCTCATACCCTTTAAATCTAACTAAAGAACGAGTATGATTTATATCAATAATTTCCAAAGAACCTCTATCACTTTTGACAATATTACCAATTTGAAATTGTTGTGGGAAATCTGTATGGAAATGGAGTTTTAAATCCCCCCATAATCCAACAGTTCTACCTATTTGTGCTACTAAAAAATCATTTTTATTCATAATTTTATATAGACTTTACATTGATACGGTAGTTATGAGCACCTTTAGCTTTACAACCAGAGATAAAAGTCTTGATAGAGTTTATCATACGACCCTCTTTACCAATAAGCTTACCTATATCTTCGCTACAAGCATAAATTATTACTTCATCTAAATTATCATCAATAGCATTTATCTCTACTCTAATATCATCAGGATAATTCACTAATAATTTACAATATGAAACTATAAACTCTTCTACCATAAGCACTTTGACTATTTACTTGTTAATCTTTTAACAGTTGGACTCATTTGAGCACCAACACTTACCCAGTAGTTTAATCTTTCAGTATCAACTACAAGTGTTTTATCAGCAGATACAGGGTTATAGTGTCCTATTGATTCAATCCAACCACCATCTCTTCTTTTTCTGCTATCTGTAACTACGATTCTATAAAATGGTTTTTTCTTTCTACCCATTCTTGTCATTCTAATCATTGTCATAATTTTATCCTTCTATTATTGTTTTTTCTTAAAGTATTCACAACTACTCTTAATGCAAAATACTCATCACTACTTTTAGAGATGGTATTGTAGCATAAAATTATAAAACTTTGTTTATAACTATCTAGGTATTCCCCCACCATTCATTTGAGACATTATATCTTGCATCTGCTTCATACCATTTTTACCTGATAATCTTTTTGCCATTTTAGCTGCACTCTTAAATTGTTTCATAATACGATTAACTTGGACTTGTCCCATACCAGCACCAGCTGCTATTCTTCTTTTTCTTGTATTATTTAGTAAATCTGGGTTTTCTCTCTCTTTTGGTGTCATTGATGAAATCATAGCTTTAATAGCTTTTACCTCTGAAGAGTTATCTAAATCAATATTCTCTAGCTGTTTTGCCATACCACTCATTCCAGGTATCATTCCAAGCATAGATTTCATAGAACCTATCTTTTTCATCTGCTCCATTTGATTTAAAAAGTCATTAAAGTTAAATTGTCCTTTTTTAATCTTTCTTGTAAGATGTTTTGCCTCTTTTTCATCAATTACAGCTGATGTTTTTTCTGCTAATGATTCTAAATCACCTTGCCCCATTAATCTACTTACAATTCTATCTGGAATAAATTGGTCAAGGTCTGGCATCTTCTCACCAGAACCGATAAATCTTAATGGTACACCAACTTGACCTGATAATCCAAGTGCCACACCACCTTTACTATCTCCATCAAATTTACTTAGTACTACTCCTGTGATACCAATTTTTTCTTTGAATGTTGTAGCAGTTCTTACGGCATCTTGACCTGTCATTGCATCTGCTACATAGAAAAGTTCATCAGGTTGTGCTAAATCTTTGATAGATTTAAGCTCCTCCATAAGCTCCTCATCAATAGCTAATCGTCCTGCTGTATCGATTAAAACTACATCATAAAGTTCTTTATTGGCTTTTTCCAATCCCTCTTTTACTATCTCATTAGGAGTTTTATTTTCATCTGCTACAAGAGTAACATCAATTTGAGTTGTAATTTGTCTTAACTGTTCAACTGCAGCTAATCTTTGTAAATCTCCTGCTATAACTAACACTTTTTTCTTTTTTTGCTCTTTTAGAAAATATGCTAATTTCCCAGTTGTTGTAGTTTTACCAGAACCTTGAAGTCCTATCATAAGTACAACAGTTGGTGGCTTAGAAGCAAATACAAACCCTTGATTACCTTGAACTGTCAAAACTCTTGTTAATTCATTACGAATAGACTTTAAGAAATTATCTTTTCCTATGCCTTTTGTTTTTGTTTCTATCTCTACTACACTGATAAGCTCTTTAACTACTTTGTGATGTACATCTGACTTTAAAAGAGATTTTTTCAACTCTCCCAAAGCCTTTTTTAAAGCTTTTTCATCATCATGAAAACGAATTTTACCAATGGCATTTTTAAAACTATCTGTTAATGTATCAAACATTTAACTACTCTCCCAAATTTTATTGTATGATTTTATCTAAAACAAACTTATAACTTCTGTATTGTTCGTCTATGGTATGTTATCCATGGTGGCATATCTTTATTATTTTTATGTGTATTAATTGCTCTATATCTCACATACACATCTATTATAATATTAGGACTCAACTCTTTAGAATTTACTCTAGTTACAATTGTTCCATCATCACTTAAAATATGCTCATTACTACATTTAAGTCCATTTCCAATATATCCAATATTTACCTCTACTCTATAACCTTGACCACCATCTACATTACCATTATTATTTTTACCCAAAATTATATTTCCAACATCACCTGTAATTGTTTCTACACAATTATCACTACGGCTATCATTAGCCCCTGCAGCCATAATTGCATATTCTGTATAACTTTTGGCTAGAAGTATAGCTTGTTCTTTTTGGTATTGTGTAAGTGTAGCAGTAGTGATTTTACTAGATATATTAAATACCAAAACCGTCATACTCATCATTAAAACCATTACAAATACTGCCATCATCATTGAAAAAGCTTTTCTCATCTTATTACCGCCTTTTCTTTACATGTTGTAAGGTTTCTATTTCCTATATTTTCACTAACACATAATTTGAATCTCAAAGTATCACCCATTGCAGAGAATCTAAATGTAGATACATTTCTTACTAAAATATTTCTACTTGTTCCACTATCTTTATAACTCTCTCCTTGCCATGGTTGATAATCATATCTAAGTTCTAAATCAAATACAGGTGTACCATGATAATCTCTCTCATTAACAGGAACTAAAGCATACGCAGTTCTAACTAATTTATACTGTTCTGCTACTCTTTTAGAGTCACTATTAGATAATTTAAATGCTTCTAAGTTTGTATCTACACTTGAAATCCTTGAGATACAACTATTATCTACATATCCCATACATTTAAAATTATAACCTTGGGTACTACTATAGCTAGGGTCTGCAAATACAATTGCTAAATCACTAACTTTACTATTTGAAACATTTTCTATCACATCTTTTAAGAGAGATAAGTTTGAACCAGTAGTAGCAACAGTATCTTCACTAGAACCACCAACATCACAAAACCCATTCCAAGATGGTCGCATATCTGTATCATTAGCATTAAAACTATCTACTGCCATACCATACCACTCTAAAATACTATATTTATTAGAATCTGTAATATTAGTAACAAGTTCTATATCATCACTATTACTAGCATTTCGTCCAACAGTCGCATTTGTAAGTCTATAAGATAAACGATTAAATATAATGGATGTTGCTATTTCTGTTTTAATACTACTGCTATACATAGCTCTTTGATTGATATAGTTCATATATACTTGAGATATAATTGTAGCACCCATAGATGCTACAAGACCTAAAACTACCATTACTATTATAAGTTCTATCATAGTAAAAGCTTTTTTAAAATTTTTTATCATTAAAAATCCCTTATACTTAATGAATAATTACCTATATTACAAGCAAAAGCACTAAGTCTAATATTCTTTTTTAATTCACTTGCTTCACTTTGAGTAGTTAGTTGAACACTAATTAACTTAATATTACTAGAAGCATCTTGTGTATCATTAAAAGGGTGATTAAAAACTAATTTAGAATCACTATTATAATCTCCACTATCTGTACTATCTCCTCCATAAGATACTGTTGTAAGCATCTCTATTTGATTATCCACATAATCACTTCCACCTGAAGTAGTATCTCCAAAAATAGAAACAACTGCTTTATTTTCATCATAATCATCTATATCATTAAATTTTTCAGTTCCATCTCCATCTTCACCAAAACTGCCAGTTAAAGATGCTTTAGCTTTATTTCCACCATTATCGGTAGCAAATGTTCGTTTACTAGGATTAAAAGTACCTGCTCTATATCTATCTTCATTTACAACTTCAAGTTTTGCATCTCCACCATCTACTACTAATATACTAGGGTCAAATTGTGTATCAGCATTTACCTCGTCCCACTCTTTTGTAAGAATAAGACTAAGATGAGAAGATAAAGTATTTATAGACTCTTGTTGCATTCCCACAAAACTACTTTTAACAGATTGATGTATAAGCATTGGTGCACTCATCAAAGCTATAGCCATAATAACAATAGCAAAGATAAGTTCTATCATTGCTACTGCTTTGTGGTTTGCTATATTCTTCATAATAATTCCTTATTACCAGTTCATTCTTCTTGTTTGTCTTGTACTAGCATTATTCTCAATAATATGACCTGTATCACCTACACCAGACCAACTATCAACAACCTTATTTATAAATTCAACTGCATAAGTTGGTCTTCCATCATCTAAATTTTCCTCATTATATAATAGCCAAGGATCAACTTCAAGTCTTACATTAACAATTTGTTCATGACCATTATTTGTAATTTTTACATTTTCTTGCTTACCATCTTCAGTAATTTTAACTATATCACTACCCTCTGCTTTAAATGTAGCGTTTCCAGAGAAAATTTTACCTTTAATTGTACCACTATTTGTAGCTGAATTATTTGTCCATTTATGATTTAAGTTGATATACCAATTAGGATCTCTTGTCATAGAGTTATTTACATCTAATCCAAGTTTTTCACACTCATCTGTACCATAAGAACAGAATATATCTACATATATTGGTGTATCTTTAAAGTCTTCTGTCACTTTCTCATAAAATCTTTTAGAACTTCTAACTTTGGCATAAGCAAATACAGCTTTTAAATCTCTAAAACTTATATCATTAGCAGATGCTAATGCAGGAGTATCAAGATTAGGTTCTCTAAACTCAATATCTGTGATATTCATATCAAACATATTTACTGGTTTTTTAATATCCTTACCAAAATTAAGATTTATTGTACTACCTAAGATTTCACCAGGTGTAGAGTCTCCAAATAGCTCTTTTTTCATCTCAATTGTAATATTTTTGTCCTCTAATGCATTCTCTTCTATATCTGTATGAGTATTGGCTCTACTTACAAATGATTGAATATTTGTAATTGATTTTGTATCTGTTGTATTATATATTACAGATAAAGTTCCATCTTGTGCATAACAATTAGCTGTATAGTTCACTGCTATAGTATCATCTGCTTTTAATGCTTGAATATCAAATGCAACTTCTGCTCTCATATTAGAATCTACACTTAATGGTGAAAGATATGTAAATGCTCCATCAGCAAAATTCTTAAAACCTTTAACAGAAATATTGAAATCATCTACAAACACTCTAATATTCTCTGCTCTATATGGAGTAATTAATCTATCATTATCTCCTGTATCTTTTAAATCTACAACAGCAAACTCTTTACCTGCTATTTCAGATATAGAGAAATCAAATATACCTACATTACTCATTTTATATGCAGATACAGATTTACCTTTATTAAATGCTATCTTAGGAATAATACTAAAAGTCATAACATTACATTTACTATTTTTAGATGTTAGATTAGCATCAAATGAATTACCTTGAACCTCATTATAATTATTTGTTTCTCCATTTATAGCATCTAATGCTTTAATAGTTAATGCTTTTGATTTCATAGCTTTAAATGTAGTTTCATTAGAGACTATATCACTTGCCATAAATTTATTTGGTCTAATAGCAAAATTATCAAAACTTTTAATATCTCTATAACATAATTCATCTAATGTATCTACACTTTGACAAGTATAATTACAAGACTCATAAGGATATACAGTATATACTTTTGAAGCATTATAATCAGCACACATAGTAAATACCACTCTAACATCAGAGTAAGCACTATCTACTTTAAATCTCTTTTTAATTTGATTATCATCTGTCGCATTAAAGAATCCATCATCTCCATTGTCTATATGGTTAAATATATCATCTCCAGCACTACTTTGAAGTCTATATTTAGCCTTAATATCTAAATTTGAAGCTGGTGTCATAATCATTTTTCTTTTAAGATTTCTCTCTGCCTCAAAATATTTTGGGAAAGTACTATTAATATGAGATTTAAACTCTAATTGCATTCCATCTTTATCCATACTATTGATATATAATTGGAACTCTTTATTAACTATTTTTGTTTTAATAGCTCTTAAATCTGGATCAAGATAATTTTCTGATAACATTTTACTATCTAAATCCCAAGCATCGAAAGGTCCTCTATTATATAATTCTGATATATAGGCTCTACATACACCATTAACTACTAAGTTATCAATCTCATGGTTATTACAACCACCACCACTACCAGATGTAAATGCTAATCTTACTCTATCTGGAGCATCTGCTTGTTGATACTCTGGCGATTTAGCATCAAATTCTTCTATAATTGTAGTATATCCATTACCATAATCTTGAAGAAGTGATATTAAAAGCTTACTAGGATTTCTAGCATCTATTCTCATTTTATATCTATCTCCAGAGTAATCAGGATTAATATCTTTTGTAGCTACAGGGTGGTCAAGATTGATATTTGCTCCTAAGAATCTGTAACCATTATATCTATTACCACCTCTTAAATCATCACTTGAACCTCTAATAGTTACATTATTTGGCTTAAACCCTACTCCACCATTTCTTCCTTCATTAGGGTTAGAGAAATTTCCATACTCATCAATACCAAGTCCAATCCAACCATTTTGGAATCCTTTTTTACCTGTTCTATTAGCATATCCCATAGAACCACCAAAAGAACCAACTTCAGGTGAAGGTCCTATATTTGAATCAAATAGCACCATTACAATACCATCAGCTCCATAAGTTCCAAGTCCACCACCTCTTGTAGCAGATGAACCCTGCGCACAACCACCATAAGCATAATGATTATACTCTACTTCAATCAAGTTCCATTTAGCAGAAAATTCATAATCTTTTGTTACAGCTGTAGCCAAAGATTTACCTCTATCTGTTAAACGAAGTCTTTCATTTACCTCTTTAGGTGTAAAATTACCTTGTTGGAATAGTGTTCTCCATTTACTATCAAGTCCATTTGCAAAATCATCTTCAAAACATAGAGGTACATCATCTATTGTTTGGATTACAATGGTAAGATTAGTTTCATAAATATCTCCTAGTGTTACATCAGCACCACCACTTATAATTTTAAGTTTTCCAAAGAATGTTTCATCATTTTCAATCTTATCATCTCTTCTAATAATTGTGCTTACTATTTTAGAAGTATCTCCTGCTAAAATAGTTATTTTCTCTGGATTTTCAGCATTTGGTACATAATCTGCTCCCTCTTGAGCATGAATTTCAATATTAAATGGGTCTCCATCAAAAGTTTGATACTCTATCTCTATATCATAATCAACAGCTTCAGAAAGTGTGATATTTACCTCTTTATACTCTTTACTATATAAGCCACTCTCAATTGCTGGTTCTTTAAATAGATACTTTGGTTTGCTAAATTGAACAAATACACTACATTCGCCCATTCCCTCACCACTAAGTCCAGTATTATCATAAGTAAATTTAGAGTTATTTCCTACATCTAAATCTTTTTCAGCAGTAATTCCACCTATAAACCCACTTCCACTATTTGAATTAGCAGAAGATACAAAATTACCTTTTGTATATAAGAATGCTTCTACATTATAATTAGCACTACCACTATTTGGTAATACAAAATTACTTCTACCAAATATGAAAAGGTTTGATGGCATTCCATTTTCATTAATATGAAGTTCATTACCCTCAAATTTCAACTCTCCATTTAAGAATATTCTTACTTTTCCTGTTGTCTCAATCGTTAAATCATTACCACCATGTCTCCATGATTTAATATAGTAATCACCAGTAGTAAATATATACTTAGCACCTTTTTTATTTTCACTATTAAGTTCTCCAATAAACATATATTTTTTAGAACTATCTTTATAGTTTGTAGATGCTTCAAATTTAAGTGTTACATCTTTTGCTTTAATAGTATAAGAACCTGCATTCTCTTCTGTAACAATCAGATTTGAAATTACATCATAAGATGATTCATTATTAGTAAGATGGAAAGGTATGCTATAATCAATAATATGTGGTTTATTTACAATACACTCTGCTCCATTACAAGTAACATCTCCTGTATTTGGTTGTTCATTTGGTGAAACATTGGTAGCTATTATATTATCTATATTAATTACTGTTGTAGCACTACCACCACCTCCTCCACCATTAAAAGTAAGTGTTTGATATGTTTGTAATGCACTCTCAAATAATCCACATTGTGCAAGGTTAGGTTCATTTATACCTGCTCCCTCTCCACAAGGTCCATAATTACTATTTGCTAAATCACTATCATAACATACTTTTGTATTATTATTTAAAGTAATTAATTTATCAGCAGATACAGCACCTTTAACATAACTAGCACTACCTAAAATTACATCTTTTTGAGAATATATAGTAGCTACTATTCTTGAATCATTGTGCATATTGAAATTACCATAAGTATATATAAATAGGTCTGTTGCACTATGTGTTTCATTACATAAATCAGTTCCACCTGTTTTATCTGCATTTATAGCTATCTCTGAAATAGTTTCATAATCATCATTAATCACTAAAAGAACTTTACCATTCATATTCCAGTGATAACCTTGTCCACTTCCTTGAGTATCAAGTGTTTTAATATAATATGTACCAGCCTCAAAATTAATATTATTATTTGAACCTGTATCAAATTTATTCATTTTTACAACAACAGGTTGTCCACTTGTAAGAGGTTTAATATTAATAGTTGTAGCATCACCTACTATAAAATCACCAATATCTATATAGTTGGCTCTTATCTCAATTGTATTCTCTTGTCCTACTCCTGATACATCATTAATAGTATTAATATTTACATATTGAGCTGATAGTTTATAACTACTACTATGTCCTATATTGATTTTATCAATTTTAATAGTCTGTTTAGCATTTAACTCTACACTAATATTAGTAGCACCACTTGTAGTACTATCATAACCACCAATTACACCTATTTTAATATTTTTTGCTAAGGTATCATTATTTCTAAAAATTGCATTAGCTTTTGTATTAATAGCACCTAATGTTATTTGATACTCTTTACCATCTTTACTTTCAAATGAGACTAAAGCATCTTTTGATCCATTTTTAATCTGATTGACATAGACTGCTGTAGTTATATCAAATGGTATTGTAGTTGTTCCCCAATCAGCATTCCAATCACTTAAAATTTTATCATATCTACTATCTTCTAATTTATCACCATTATTGGTATCTCCACTATATTGAGAATATGTTACAACCGTAGAACTATTTGATACAGGTGAAGTTAAAGTAAATTGAGTAGGTGACT
>Ga0256826_1002878_pt1 | contig 10415 bp, 12 predicted proteins | sample CV79metaG_FD_185975 | JGI IMG/M metagenome (GOLD analysis project Ga0256826, IMG submission 185975) | Hydrothermal vent microbial communities from East Pacific Rise, Pacific Ocean - CV79 | ecosystem: Environmental > Aquatic > Marine > Hydrothermal vents | place: Pacific Ocean: East Pacific Rise... | reverse complement strand
GGTGTAGAAGTGAGAGTCCATGAGTAAGTTAGTGGATCTAAGTCTGCATCTGAACTAGCTGAACCATCAAGAGTTACAGTTGCAGTTGTATTTATGTTCTGAGCTGGACCTGCATCTGCGACTGGTGTTGAGTTTGCTGTTGTTGCTGTAATAGTTACAGTAGCAGGAACACTATTAACAGTCCCATCATTTACAATAAGCTGTGCAACATAAGAACCATCTAGGTCAGCCACAAATATTGGATTAACTGCTGTAGGATTAGTAAGTGTTGCATTACTTCCAGTTGGTGTAGAAGTGAGAGTCCATGAGTAAGTTAGTGGATCTAAGTCTGCATCTGAACTAGCTGAACCATCAAGAGTTACAGTTGCAGTTGTATTTATGTTCTGAGCTGGACCTGCATCTGCGACTGGTGCTGAGTTTGCTGTTGTTGCTGTAACCTTTATTGTGTCTGCAACACTTAAAATGGTTCCCGCATTTACAACTAGAGATAAAACATATTCACCATCTAAATCTGCTACAAAACTTGGTGCTACAAGTGTTGAATCGGATAAATTAGCATTACTACCTGCTGGTTTACTCAGAAAACTCCATGTGTATTCTAATGCTCTTCCATCTATATCACTACTCGCACTACCATTTAAAACTACTGTATTTGTAGTATGTACATTCTGATCAGGACCAGCATTTGCAACTGGAGTGTGTGCACTATCTGGGATAGTACCACCATTGTCTTCAATGTTCTTATTTAAGTTTTGTTGAGCATCTGACTGAGAGACAAGAGTAATACCTAAATCATTTTCAGTATCTGTTCTGAAAGTAGGACTTGTAACATCTGCAGTTGGAGATAGCTTACTAGCGAGTGTATTATCTATCACGATAATCCCATTAGTAGAATTACCATCTGAATCTAATGACTGTAGTAATGAAGCAAGGTTTAGTGAGCCATCTAAACTTGTTGGATAAAAAGAGTATGGAGTAAAAAATTGACTTTGTGCTGCTAATGTACCAATAGCCATATTCCCAACTTTGAAGGTTACATTATCACCTGCATTACAAGTGTAGTAACCATTAGCATTTGTAATCCCTGTTGCTCCTGACGAACATGTATAAGTTAAGCCTTGAACTTTGTCATCAATGAACTGACCAGATATTTGAGTTGGAGGAGTCGAGGAATCTGAACTATTGCCTCCACTGCTACAACCTGTAAATAAAATAGTTAGTAAAAGTATTAAAGTTAATAATTTCATGATGTTCCCTTTGTGAAATAAAGTTACTTAGTGTACTATTTTTGTACTAAGAGAGTTATTAAAATATCACTTTTATGAGACAATCAACTAACTACTATTAAAGAGTGTATATTAATTTAGTGTCTAGTTTTTATAGGGGATATTCGACATGGACAATTAATGCGAATACTGTATAAAGTACAACAGTTGTATTTTATACAGTTCTACCATCCTCAAACTAAAATTTATTTCATCGACAATCTCTTAAAATATTTTCAATACTTTTAAAACATTGTTATATTTTTCTGTCTTAGACATGAGAATATATTGAAATAAATATTTGGAAAAGGAATAAACTTTTTTAGTGATACTCAGCATCAAAACAACTTACTACAAAAGCCTTTTAACAATAAAAACATATCATAGCCTTGAAAAAGTTTTTTTACTCTTATAAGAGAGATATGACTTCTTTTTTATATACGCTCTACATTTCATAAAATAAAGTTTGTAAAATGGTCGTATATTACTATATTATCTATAGGGGAAAATCCATTTTTTAAATCACTCCATTCTTGAATCAAAGTTATAGACCATTATTGAAGCTAAAAGCAGGAAATAGCACTTCATTTTTGTTGTGAACTTCTGATGAAAAAATGATTGAGATGTTCAGAAAAAAAATGTGACAGTAGCATGAAAAAAACATCTGAAGTTTGGAATCTTTTTTTGAACTAAAATCTGAGAAAAGTGTGTCAGTTTTATTCGTGAAAGTGGATGATTTTTTTATGTGTTGAAATGAAGACTTTAAGTTAATAATCCTCCGGAACTCTGTAAAGTATGGATTGCTTACTTTATTTTATTTTAATTTCTTTTGACAATGCACTGATGTTTCCATACTTTTTATGTAACTTTCCAAAACTTTTTATTCCAAATATCTCAAATATTAAGATGAAAAACGAGTTCATTTTCCACTATTTCACCTCAAAAAACTTTCAATTTTCTCATATTTTTACTCAAAAATGACTCCACTTTTCCCATTTTTAACATATTTTTTACTCTATAAATCAGAAAATAGCTCTCATTTTTCATCTCACATCTCAAAACAAAAACAGCCTCATTGTTAAGGAAATTACAACAATTTTATTTTTAACATCTTCATCATTTTTTTACGAGCTTTTATAGTTTTAGGCTTCATTTTTCATCTGAAGTTCAAATATTTTTTTGAGTTAAAAACAGTAAATTTCTTTTGAAAAAAAACATGATCTAAGTCCCTAGAGAGGATGCTTCCGCTATAATAATATATATAAAAAGAGAGGTTCTTTTAGTAAAACAACTTTACTTTTTTCTTCATATTTCACATAAAAAAAGGTGGTGTTTATCAAACTACGATCCAATTAATTTTATAACTTTAGAGTAATTTAAAGTCATAATAAATTCATCCAAAGGCATTTTCATGGCTAACAAAATGGGATTTTTACAAAACACTACATCAGATAAACAAGCAGAAAAACAAACACTAATAGTTCCAGATAATTTCACACATTCATATTCGGTTGGAAGCACTGGTTGCGGTAAAACCAGTTCGTACATTTACCCTAACTTAGACGATAGAATAAAGAATGGAAATGGAATAATTCTCTTTGATCACAAAGGTAAAGAACATCAAGCCGTTAAGTATTTTGCTAAAAAGTATAATAGACTAGATGATGTAATTGAACTATCCCTGCCTTGGTCCTCTTCATGCAATCTTGTAGCTTACCTCAATACCAAAGAATTGAAATTATTTATTGAGCAAATTATGAGCTTAGGATCGGAAAACGATTACTGGATAACTTCTGCAAGTAATATAATAGTTTCTATAAACAACATAATTAAGTCGTATCTCGATGTTATAAAAAGTACAGATGACCATAATATACAAGACACTCTATACAGTGCAATAAAAAGACATCGTCTTCCAACAAGGTTAACATTTGCAGACTTAGCTGATGTTGTCTCTTCTCATCAAAAACTAGCACAGTTTGTTGTTTCTGCAAAAAGAGTTAATAATCGTTTTAATGCAATTATTGAGGGTTATATTCAGGACTTGGTTATGCAAGTTGAAGCTTCCGAAATTAAAGATATGTATTTAGATGTCGTCACAAAGAATATTCATTTCACAAATGTTGTAAAAGCAGAAACAAAGTCCTTAAGAATATTTGTTGACTCAAACGATGGTTCCCCAAAATCTACAACCTTGCAAACAATAATACTTTCTATGTCTTCAACTTTTTCAGCGATAGCTACTAATGAGAAAATTAACGACTATAATGGTCTTGATCTCGCTGCTGAACTAAACAAGGGCAAGATACTGATAATAAACTCTCAGGAACTCTCAAATATAGTTTTAGGGACACTGACATCATCTATCCTGCAAGAGCTGTCTAAAAGGGTGCAACAACCCAATATAAGACCTATATCTGTTTTTATTGATGAAGCTCAAAGAGTGGTAAATAAGAAGATGGATCTTCACACCGATGTATTACGTGAATCAAAGGTTGAAATACTCCTCGCTTTTCAAAATCATAACCTAATGATCAATGCAATTGGAAAAGACAAATTCTATGCGCTTATCCAGAATCTTTCATCCTCTTATATCTTTGCAAACTCAATTGATTTTAATGACTATGAAACTTCAAAGCTAGATACATTCGAGTATTACCATAAAGATACTACAACAGTGAATACCGCAGAGCCAATATTTTTAGATCCTGATGAATTGTTTGATGCTTCATTACAATACTGCACCAATAAAAAGTTATACGACCAATTAAATATTGAGATGAAGCATCGAGATAAAGTCATCCAGTTTAATCCATATTTATATCAGCAAAACTCTGTTGAATTAAAATCTAGAGATGGTGAAATAATAGTAGTGAAACTGAGAGATGCATCAATGGAGCAAGAAGCGGCATTTGTAATTCAAGATCTCATAGGTATGCAGAAAATTAAACTCAAAAGACAGAATGTACAGTATTCTCCACCGGAGAGAACTTTAATTAGCTTACTCAATGAAGAAACTAAGAAGCAGGATATTGATGAATTCATGGGTGTAAAAAATGAGTGATAAAATTGACCAAAAACTTGATGAAGCTTTTACTCCAATCTATGTCTTTAACAACACAAAAATTGAATCAGCAGTTAAAAGAAATTTACTTTTAATAGATACAAATGATTTAAAAAATGTACATCAAAGAGTTTTAAAAGTCTTAGATATTAATAGTGAAAAAAGTAGTAGATATTTTAATTTCATTAAGTTTAAAGCCTTATACACTAACTCAAAACTTTCACAAGAGTCTGTCTCAAATGAGATAACAGAAATGGATTTAATCTAAATGGAGAACTTAATATGCAGTTATTAACAGATGAATTAAGAAAAATTATCCCACCTTTTTACAGTGGAGAGGATATTGAGTTAGAAGAGAAAATGATTTATGCTAAGTTCTTTTTAGCAGATGCAAACTTTACATGGTACATCTTAGAGTATGACCCAGAGAGTAATACTTTTTTTGCTCTTGTTGATGGTTTGGATAGAGAACTTGGATATGTGAGTTTAGAGGAACTAGAACAAGTTAGAGGACATATGGGTTTGAACATTGAAAGAGATTTGTATTTTAGTCCTGTTAAATACAAGGACTTGAAAATATGAAAAAGTTTGAAGATTTAGATGATGCATTAAAGAAAGAGCTTGAAGAAATAGTTAAAGAAGATCCTTATGGACTTAATCAGGAAACACTCTATATGAATATTTATAGTTCAAGTGGAACGGTAACAGCCTTGGCTGAGATTTTTGATGTTAAGGCTTCTCTTATTCGTAAAATCAAATCATTGGGGAGGTGTTAATAGCTTTCTCTTTCAATCTGCCATATTTTTTATCTTTATGAAATTTTTATGCAAGAATATGATTGAAGGAGTATAATCATGAATAAGTATCAACATTCAAGTTCTGAAAATGAACCAGAAAATAGTATTGAAACATACTCATATTTAGGTATAAAAGTTATAATAATTACTGTTTTTAGAGCAGACAATATAGCTATTGTGGAAGATATAAACACAGGGGAACAATTTGAAGTTTTTAGAGACCAACTATATTAAGTTTAAAATCTTTCTGTACCACTTAAAAAAGAGAATGCTCAGAGTTTAATGAGTATACAAACATCAGGAAAACTATGAAACTATTTTTATTACTACTATTATCAACATTGCTATTTTCAGCAAATACTTCTTTCTCAAAGTCAAAAAAAGAACTTCGTAAAATATACAAAGACCATCAAACAACTATCTATTGTGGATGTAAATATAACTATAAAGATAAGAAAAATATGATAGTTAGAAAATCTTGTGGTTATGTACCTCGTAATGAAAGAACTAAGAAAGGGAATGTTAATCAAAGAGCTAGACGTATAGAGTGGGAACATCTTATTCCCGCAGAAAATTTTGGTCGTCAATTTTCTTGTTGGAGAGATGGTAATCCCAAATGTGTTAGCTCAAAAGGAAAAGCATATAAGGGTAGAAAATGCTGCACAAAAGTTAATAAAAAATATAAACTGATGCAAGCAGATATGCATAATCTTTTTCCATCGGTTGGTGAATTAAATGCTGATAGAAAGAATTTCAGATTTGACTTTGAAATTGCACTACCTAAGCAATATGGACAGTGTGAGTTTAATGTACTATTTAAACAAAAAAGAGCGAGAGTAAGAGAAGAACTTAGAGGTGTTATAGCAAGAGATTATTTGTATTTCAACAAATACCATAAAATGAAATTATCAAAGCACGAGATGAAAAAATATACTATTTGGAATAAGAAGTACCCTGCTGATACTTGGGAAATTGAAAGAAATAAACGGATTACTAAGATTCAGGGTAATACTAATGGGTTTATAAAATAAGACAATGAAACATTTGGAGATCGGGAGTAACTGTTATGTTCATTTAATTGAAAATACTATTTATCTTTATGTAGATAATGAATGTACAGAAGTCTTATACCTAGATAATATTGAGCATACAGACAATCCAATACCCTTGATTCAACAAGAAATAGAACTTATGTGTAAACCAAGTTTATATGACAGCTTGGATATTCTAATTTAAATATTTCACTTGTACTCTATCTCAAGGTAGCCTTCTTAGTCTAATTCCTTCATTATTCTCTCAATTTTAAGTTTTGTGTTCTCATTATGATTTACGATATTTTCAAAAGCTTGTTTTAGATGGCTCTCATATATTTCAAAGCTATGTTTTCCTGATATACCTTTGCACCAATTTAAAAATTTAAAACTTTCTTTTACAAAGTTAGAATCCTCTATTAAATATTTTTCTAAATTAACTATGCTTACTTCTTCCAATAGCTCTGCTTCATTTGATATATACCTATTTATTCTTGGAAACCTCATTAATTCTATTACTTTATCTTTACTATCAATTTGGATTGAATATCTTTTATGTTTAATAGTCTTTGCATACACTTCTAATTCGTTATCAAATTTCATTATTGCATCATAGTCATCTTCAAAATGCATACTCTCTTGGTATTCATCTTTCATAATATGATCAAGGACTGGTTTTAAATATTCTCTTGCTACTTCTTTATATTCACCTTCTTTATCTGGGTTAGATAATATTAGATCATTAATATAGTAAATAAATGTCTGTATTTCCACATATGACAAAATATCTGAATTCTCATATATTATATTCCATAAGTCCTCACAGTAGTCTTCTCTTGTATAATTCATATCATAAAAGTTCCGTTCTTTGATGGTAACTAAACTGTTAGATATCTCTTTATTATCACTATGTGCTGCCAATTCTTCAATTATTCCTGATACGTAAGCTTCATCAACAATTGATTTTTCAACATAAGCAATGACAAAGTTCGTTATTTCATTAATAACAAAATATTCAGTCCCTTCCATATTAATATATTTCAAGAGTTTGTCATAAACTTTATTATTAATAAACTTTCCATCCCTTTTTTCATCGTAGCTATCTGATTCAGTTCTCCTCTTTGATAAACTGTATTCACTTAGTAATTTATAACTGAGAACTGATGATAAAGCATTAATAGTTGAAATTTCCATAATGTTTTCAATATATGATTTACGGAGACCTGGATGAACTTGTAATGATTCTTCCATAAATTCAAAATCATTCATAGCATTAATAACCCGTTTCATTACTCTTATATTATTGATTTTATTTGAAACAAAATATTCTTCTACTTCCATAGTAGAGTGTTTTAAAGTTTTTTTTACAAGTTCATATGACTCAATTGGTGTAGGTTGGAATGTCCCCTATAAACTAGACAATATTTAATTCAGTAAAAACCTAATTTTCTAAAGACTCTAAATTATACCTTTTTTCAAACTCATTTGGAGAAATATAATCCAAATAACTATGTCTTCTTTTTGAATTGTAGAACATCTCTATATATTCAAATATTTTAGATGCTGCCATCTCTCTAGTTTCAAATATCTGTTTTCTAACAAGTTCTTTTTTTAGAGTTTTAAAGAAGCTTTCTGCAACAGCATTGTCATAACAATTTCCTCTTCGACTCATACTCAGAATGATGTTATGCTCTTTTGCAAATTTCTTATAGTCATAAGAGCTATATTGACTACCTTGATCAGAATGCAGAATCACCTTATCATCTTTCTTTAGTCTGAAGACAGCCATATTTAATGCAGAAATTATTAATGGTGTTGTTTGACGATGTCCAGTAGCCCAACCTATAACTTTTCTACTGTATAAATCTATAATAGTTGCTAAATATATCCATCCTTCTCTAGTTCTAATATATGTGATGTCACTTACCCAAGTGTCATTTGGCTTACCTGATATAAAGCATTGGTGCAAATGATTTGGATAAGCTTTATGTGCTGGTCCAGCTTTAGAGTAAGGCTTACGTTTATAAGTACCAACACCATAAAGCTTCGCTTCACTCATAAGTCTAGCTACACGTTTCTTATTTACATGTATACCTAACTCTTTTAAGTCTTTATGGATATTTCTATGACCATATACTCCATTAGATGCTTTAAAGGCTTCTTTTATCTGAATAAGTAATTCTTGATTTTCAAGTTCTCTATTAGAAATAGGTTGATTTAGCCACTGATAATATCCACTTCTGTGCACCTGCATAACTTTACAAAGTCTATGAACTGCATAAACTTCGCTGTATACTTTTATAAAAGCATATTTTAGTTTGTGTGGCTTGCAAAGTACACTGCGGCCTTTTTTAAGATATCCCTCTCTTCTGTAACTCTTTTAAGTTCTTTTTGAAGTTTCTTTATCTCGGCTTGAGATTCATCCATAATTTGATATTTTTTAATTGCTTGGGGAGATTCTAATCTTTTTATCCAATTTCTAAGTGAATCGGGATGGATACCTAATCTTTCTGCTGTTTCATTAATGCTATAACCATTTTTAGTAACTTGTTTTACTGCCTCTATTCTAAACTCTTCACTATATGTTCTTCTTGCCATTTTTAACCCTATTAAATCTCATAATGTATTTACATTATTTTATCTAAATTACTGAATTAAATATTGTCTAGTTTATAGGGGACATTCCACACAACCATTTTTTAGGGTTAAAGGTGATCTTTTTCTTTTTTAACTCCTTTTCTGCTATAAATAGATGTTCTCGCTTAAAATCTTTCCAATAAGTTGTTTTACCAACACCCCAATCTCCACTTAAAATAATAATTGAGGGTTCTTCTCTTATTGTCAGTTCTTTTAACTGTTTTGTTAGTTGCTCTGTTGTAATTGTATAACTCATTCGTATCACCTCTATGAAATATAAAATTCATTATAAGTAATTTCATATTTCAAACAGGTATTATTGATACATTTCTTGAAAGTTCATTGATTTCAACTATTGTATTGTCTATATGTTCCACTTAACCAAATAATAAACTACACTATCTCTCAATATCATCCTCTTTAGTTTGAACCTGCTCAGTTTGTTCTCGTATAAATAGAGCATCTTTTGAAGCCTTTCTTACATCTTTGGAACGATCAAATGAAAGTTTCTTGAGAATCATTTCTAATGTATCTGGATGATTAGCCACCGAAACTCTGATGCTTTGAAAAGAACTATCAGAAAGGTTCATTAAAATTACAGCATTAGTGGTTTTAGATTTTGCTATTTTTAGTAGTAACTCTTCACTTGAAAGCTGAGATAAGCTTAAGTATGTTTGTATTATGTTATCTGTTTCTCTGTAGAGTTTATTGAAAATTGATACAGGAACATCATCTCTTTTTGCCAGAATAACTCTATACATCTCTTCACTATGATCAGCAATATAGTTTAAAAGGGGATGATTTTCTAACTCTTCTTGATTATTTGTACTGTCCAATAATCTATTCACACTAATAGTTAAGAACTTGTGATTCAAGACTGTTGTATCAAGATTGTTGCCATCTTCTCTAATCCAGCCATCTTGCTCAATAAACTTATTTATAAACTTATTGATAATATCAGTTGTTGTATTGGGGTTTTGCAAGATTTCTAAAACTACATCATCATCCTTTTCATTGATAAAGAGTTCTAATATTTCTGGTGTTGAATGTTTTGATTTTGCAACTTCTCTTCGTATTGCCCAGTTCTCATCAAGGGCGAGAATTTTTAATATAGGTGTCTCTGGATTTTCTCTCCAAATTAATTCTACACGGATATCACCATTTGGATCTTGTGCTAATTTCTCTTGAATAGAAAGAGGAGTGTTTTCATCTTTTGCTAATCTTACTTTAACTTCTTCATCATTACTGTCAATACAAGCTTGAATAAGTTTGTTTTTTGAAATTCCTACAATGTTGTTGTTTTCAAGTAGCAAAACTAAGATACTTATTTGCTGTAATTTACCATCAGGATTAGGAATACCGAGTGTACAATTATCATCTATAAGTGTTTGTAAAAGTAATTCACTTTTTCCATTAAAAGCTTTTGCTATGCTGAACTTTTGGTGACTTGATAGTTCACCTATATTTGATACTATTAACTCTATTTTTTCATCTTTGTAGAGAAGCGCACACTTGGCCACCCAGAAGCGTCAACACTTGGCCAGTAGATTTCTAAAAAATATTCTTATGACATTCTACCATAGGTGGCCAAGTGTTTTAGCTATTGGCTAGTAATTCTCTC
>Ga0256826_1002877_pt1 | contig 10416 bp, 11 predicted proteins | sample CV79metaG_FD_185975 | JGI IMG/M metagenome (GOLD analysis project Ga0256826, IMG submission 185975) | Hydrothermal vent microbial communities from East Pacific Rise, Pacific Ocean - CV79 | ecosystem: Environmental > Aquatic > Marine > Hydrothermal vents | place: Pacific Ocean: East Pacific Rise... | reverse complement strand
GAGGAAAAATCAAATAACAACAGGAAAACAAAATGAAATTCAAAACCTGCAACAAAACCCCACTAGGCATCTATCCAATAGTAGATAGAACAGACAAACTAGAGCCACTCTATAAGTGTGGCATCACAACATCTCAACTTCGTGTTAAAGATTTGGAGGGTGATGAGCTAGAGAGAGAGATAGTAGAGGCTATCAAAATATCCCAAAAATATAATGCACGGCTTTTTATTAATGACTATTGGGAACTGGCTATTAAACATAACGCTTATGGTATCCATTTAGGTCAAGAGGATATAGTGGAGGCTGATATTAGAGCGATTTATGATGCAGGTATTCGTCTTGGGATTAGTACACATACTACTGATGAGATAAAAATAGCACTTGATATTGAGCCATCTTATGTGGCTATTGGACCAATCTATGAGACACAGACAAAAAAGATGGTCTACTCTCCTGTTGGTATTCCTCGGCTTAAAGAGTGGGCTAAGATGGTGGATTATCCTATTGTGGCTATTGCAGGGATAAAGGTGCATAATATCAAAGAGGTACTAGATAGTGGTGCTGTTGATGGGGTGGCTATGATTACAGGTGTGCTAGAGGATGATGATAGTGTATCTGATAGAAAAACTAGAGAGCTTGTAGAGGCGTTTAATGCCTACTATAGATAATAATAAATTGAAATCGGAGAGTTTAGTCCCGAATGGGGTGAGGCTAAAGCCGTCGATTCCTGTTACTCCAACTATTTTAACCATTGCAGGGTCAGATACATCTTGTGGGGCAGGTATTCAGGCTGATTTGAAAACTATTCATGCCAATGGTGGATATGCTTTTACTGTGACTACTGCTCTTACTGCTCAGAATTCTATGGGTGTAAGCTCTGTAAATGTGGTAGATAGTAGAGTGGTTCAAGCCCAAATCGAAGCTATCTTATCGGATGTTCATATAGATGCTCTAAAGATTGGGATGTTGGGTAGTTTGGATATTGTAAAAGTGGTTATAGAGGCTATCAGAAAGTATAATATCAAAAATATAGTGCTTGATACAGTGATTATTAGTTCTAGTGGAAAACGGCTTTTGGATATAGAAGCTTTGGAGCTTTTTATATATGAGCTAATTCCATTAGTTGATGTTATCACACCTAACCTTTTAGAGATTAATAGTTTAACAAATATGAATTTTAGAGGTTTAGATAGTGAATATGAGGCTATTTTTTATTCAATATCTAAACTAAATTGCAAATCAGTATTAATAAAAGGTGGACATTTTCAAGATATATCTACATCTACAGATATACTTATAGATAAAAATAGTAAAATATCAAAATTTTCATCTAAAAGGGTCTTAACAAATCATACACATGGAACAGGTTGTACTTTGTCATCTGCTATTGCTACATATTTAGCCAAAGGATACACTTTGATAAAAAGTATTGAATTTGCAAAAAAATATCTTACAAATAGACTTTCAAACTCTTCAAACTTAAACTTTAACTATAAATTTAAAATAGAAGAAAGAACAGAAAATATTAATCATTATTAGAAAAAAATATAAATAACTATTTGTGAAGAAAAAGGGAACAAAATAAAGTGTTACAAAAGGTTACTTGATATATAATGGGTATAGATTTTTAGAATTAGGACAAATATTGCAAGATATTACACTCATACTTTTAGGTGCAGGTTCAGCCTCTCGCTTTAAACTTCCACCTAAAAAACAATGGCTATGGAGTGACAACCAACCTCTTTGGCTCAAAGTTACCAATGATTTTCAAGAGATACATAACTTTTCAAACACCATAATAGTATCATCTAAAGATGATATTCAAGTTATGTCGAATTTTTCAGATTTTACTTTTGTTGAAGGTGGAGATAGTAGACAAGCCTCTTTGAAAAATGCACTTGAACAAGTTACTACCCCTTTTGTTTTGGTTTCAGATATTGCTCGATGTTGTCTCGATAAGGAGATGATAGAGCGAGTTATCTCAGCAAAAAAGAACAAAAACTGTGTAGTTCCTACACTTAATGCTGTGGATACTCTTTATCTTAAGGAAAAACCGATAAATAGAGAGGATATACAGATTATCCAAACACCTCAACTCTCTTGTACCCAAACTTTAAAAGAGGCACTATCAACAGGAGAGGAGTTCACTGATGATAGCTCTGCTATTGCTTCACAGGGTGGTGGGATAATTTTTGTTGATGGCTCTTCTACGGCACATAAATTAACTACTATTGATGACCTCTCAAAATTACCATGCTTAAAAAAGCCATCATCTAGGGCTATGACAGGATTTGGTATTGATATCCACCCCTTTGAAGATGGAAAACAGATGATGCTCTGTGGAGTAGAGATTGATTCACCCTTTGGGTTTAAAGCACATAGCGATGGTGATGTTGCTATCCATGCTCTTATTGATGCTCTTTTAGGTGCATCAGGGCTTGGAGATATTGGAGAGTTTTATCCTGACACCTCAGATGAGTATAAAGGAGTAGATTCATCTGAGCTTCTTAAGGATACGGTAGAGAGACTCTCCTCTTTTGGTTATGTTATTGGAAATATTGACATAACTATTATCGCACAAACACCAAGACTCTTACCATACAAAAAAGATATGCGTTTTAATCTATCAAAACTACTACATTTAACCCCTAATCTTGTTAATATCAAAGCTACTACAGCAGAGAGACTTGGCTGGATAGGACGCAAAGAGGGAGTTGCTGTTGAGGCAGTTGCTACTCTATACTACTACGACTGGAGACAATAATGAAGATTACCATTATAGAAAATGAGTTATATTTGGCACAAAGTATCTCAAGCAAACTCAACCAATCAGGCTATGAGACAGAGGTTTACTCCTCAATAAGAGAGGCTATGGAGACAAGCACTGGTGATGCTTATCTACTATCAACCAATCTACCAGGTCAAAATTTTAACCCTCTTATTACAAAATATCGAGAGAAAATTATTATATTGATGGTAAGCTATATCAATAATGATACAGTAGCATCTCCTCTTAAACTAGGAGCAAATGACTATATTGTCAAACCATTTATGATAGAAGAGCTTCAAAGAAAGATTGAACACTACAAAGAGTTTCAAACACTAAGGAAGTATAAGAATCTATACAAAGAGTATAGTGAGTATCTACTTAATGATATCAGTATTGTAGATGATATTAAAACGGTGAAGACTCCTCTTGTTATATTTACTAATTATATTAAATTGGTAGATAAACTTGCATTTGAGTATGCAAAAAACAATAATAGAGTTTTGGTCTTTATCCCTCTAGCTATGAAGAATTGGAAAGATAAGATAGAGAACTCTAACCCAAAACATCTTCTTTATATTTCAGAGCTTCAAACACTTAAAAAGGCTGAAAGAGACCAGCTATTTAAACTTATAGAGCATCGTGAGTTTATCATCTCAACGACAACAAATATTGAGACACCTTTTGCCACTGTTGAGATTAATACAGATAATAAGCTTTATGACCAAAATGAGATTTTAACTATTGATGATTATGTTAAGTTTATTGTTAATAGTTTTCAGTATCAATTTCCTGATACAGAACTATCTAAAAAGTTAGGTATTTCAAGAAAAAGTTTATGGGAAAAAAGGAAAAAATATGGTATCTTCAAGAAAAAATAAGCAACTATATATAGATGCTGAAGCACTCTCCACGATGGCATTAGTACAGGAGGGTATATTAGCTCCTCTCTCTAAACTAATGAATGAACAAGAGGCGATTGAGGTACGTGACACCAAAATGTATCAAGGGGTAGCTTTTCCTTTTGCTTTTATACTCACTCCTAGTGGTAGAACCAACGAGAGTGTACTTAAAAGTTTAGAAAGAGATGAAGTTGTTGAGCTTGTAACAGGTGGTACGGTTGTAGGAGAGTTAGTTGTAGAGGAGACATTCTATATTGACCCTGATGACCGTTTACGATGTATTTTTGGTACAGCAGATAAATCTCATCCAGGTGTAAAAAACACTATCAATAGATTGGGAAACATAGCTGTAGCAGGTGAGTATAAAGTGGAGTATCCACTTATCTCAAGCTCAAAAAAAGTTCTAAAAGAGAAGATAGAGGAGATAGGTGCTAAAAATATATCTGCATTGATGTTATCTGCTAATCCACTAAATAGAGCTCATGAGAGAATGATTAGACAAGCTATTGACCAATCTGATTTAGTGGTAATATTTCTACTCAAACCATTTAACAACAATGGTCTACGATATGATATTAGACATGATGCAGTTCAAACAGTTATAGACAATTTTTTACCTGCAAACAAGGTAGTAATTATGCCTTTAGAAAACTCCTATATTTTTGCAGGATATAATGAGCTTATACTAGATGCATTAGTAGCTAAAAATTATGGTTGTAATCGTTTAGTTATTGGTAAAAATCATGCTGGGCTTGGTCTACATTATGATAAAGACCAAGAGAACTCTATCTTTGATGTATCTGAAGATATTCAGATTGAGATTACCACAATGGAGCAGTATGTATATTGTAATAAGTGTCGTACACTTGTAAGCAATAAAACCTGTCCTCACGGTCAGCATCATCATGTTCATTATCACTCACAATCTATTCTTGACCTTATTAGAGAGGGTGTATTGCCTCCTTCTATATTGGTTAGAAGAGAGGTATCAGCTAGTATTATTAGTGCTATTTTACCAAATAGATTTGAGAGACTTCAAGTTTTGTATGATTCACTTATGCCAAATGAGGGACTTATGGAGGAGCATAGCGAAGAGGATTTTTATGTTAAATTGATGGGTCTATACCAAACTTCATCATTGACATAGATTTATAAAAAAGGGAAAAATAGTGGATTTAAATAGATTTTTTATAACATTTTTTGGGACAGGACTTGCCCCAAAAGCACCTGGTACAGTTGGAAGCTTTGCTGCTCTATTAGTAGGACTTCTTATATTAAAATTTGTCCCAATGGAGACACTCTTTATGCTTACTCTTGTTATTACGGTAGTAGGTATCTTTGAGATTAATAAATATGAAGCAAAAACAGGCTCTCATGATGATAAAAGTATAGTCATAGATGAGGTCTCGGGAATGTGGATAGCACTTATGTTTGCACTATCTACAGCCAAAACTCTTAGTTATCCTTACGCTTATGAGATTGCAGTCGTATCTAGTTTTGCTACTTTTAGACTCTTTGATATTTGGAAACCATCTACTATTGGTAAAATAGACAAAAATGTAAAAGGTGGGTTGGGTGTAATGGGAGATGATATACTAGCAGGTGTCGCAGGTGGTCTTCTCTCTATTCTTATACTCTTAGGGTTAGCAAAGGTACTTTAAAAAAGATAAAAGAGTGACGAACTTAAAAATTCGTCACAAACTACTCTACATACTACAAGCTGAAACACCTGGAGGTGTTGTTGGTTGAACTGCTGAGTTATCAGCTCCACCCTCTGAATTAACTTTATCAATAAATGCCAAAAGATTAGACGCTGCTTCATGATATCTTTTAGCAGTCTCTGAATCTGGTTGATGATATGTAATAGGTTGACCTGTATCTCCCCCTACTCTAATCGCTGGTTCGATTGGAATTCTAGCAATAAGCTCTGTGTTAAACTCATCTGCTACTGCTTTTGAAGTTCCCATACCAAAGATATCTGACTCCTCACTACATGATGGACAGATAAACCCACTCATATTCTCAATAAGTCCTGCTGTTGGGATATGAAGCTTTTGGAACATATCAAGAGAACGTCTACTATCATCCAAAGATACCTCTTGTGGAGTAGTAACTGTAATTCCTGCTGTAACTGGTACAGATTGAGCTAAAGTAAGCTGTGCATCACCAGTTCCTGGAGGCATATCTATAACCAATACATCTAGCTCTGACCACAAGATATCTCTTAGAAGTTGCTCAATCGCTTTCATAACCATAGAGCCTCTCCAGATAAGAGACTGCCCATCTTCCATAAGTGAACCCATAGACATCATCTCTACACCATAAGCTTTGAGTGGAATTACTTTGTTCCCTTCAATTACAGGCTTTTGGTCATTTAAACCCATCATCCGAGGGATATTTGGTCCATAGATATCAGCATCTAAGATACCCACTTTTTTACCCTGCATAGCCATAGCAATTGCGATATTCACAGATGTTGTTGATTTTCCAACTCCACCTTTTCCTGAACTCACCATTACAAAGTTTTTAACGTGAGGAGCGATATTTTTACCACTTACCGAGTTACTCTGCTGTACAGGTGCTTGTGGTGCTGAGATATGTACTTCAACAGTCTCAAACCCTATTTTTTTAAGTTCAACTGTTGCATCATCTGTCAATTGTGCCTTAACCTCATCAGCTGATGAAGTTATGTCAATAATCACAACTACCTTTTTATCTGTAATCTCTACATTTTTCACAAATCCAAAAGTTACAATATCTTTTGTAAATCCTGGGTATGTTACATTTTTTAGTGCTTCTAAGACATTTTCGTTTGTCATTAAGACTCCTATTTTTTTAGTATATTAACGTTTTATAATGAAAATCATAAGAGTTAGCTTATCTATTTGAAATATTTACATCTTTTTCTATTAAAAATTAAATCGGAGTATTTTTATCCCATTTTAGAGATTAATTTTTTTGGAAAACTTTATTGAGAAATTGTACTGTTTTTTTGTAGTAAGGAGATAATAAGAGTATTCTATTTTAGTTAATTCCCATAATTTTTATGGGAATATATAGGGTATCTATGAAGCCATCATTTGATGATTTGAAATACGTCTAAGTTGAAGATACCAATCCTCATCATAATCTAACGCATCATTTAGTTCCAGTAGAGCTATCTCTAAACCTTCGCTTCCAAGTGTAGCATACTCAACAAGCTCCTCTGGAATATCTAAAATCTGTTCACAGTACTCTAATGCATTATAGTCATCTCTTAAGTCGCTAAGACTCCAACTTGAATCTATATTATGTCTTGATATTATAAAAAACTCTTCCATTATTTTCCTTTGATGTTATAAAATATTTAATTACTTCTTTGTGTCTAAACAGTAGTATTATAATGTTTTAATTATTAATTAAAACTTGTAAAATAGAACTTTAAGAAAAAATTAATAGTTATAGAATATTTTCCAATTAAATTTAATATTGAGAAGTATTTAGATAAAATTTCGACACTAAAAACAAAGGTAAATGATGCAAAATTCAGAAAAACTAAAGAATCTATTGACCATAGAGATTATCCCAGATTTAGAGGAAGCGATAGATGATATGTTCTCAATGATAGAAAAAGCTAAAATGGCATCTATTGCAGACAAAGAGGAGCTTCAAGAGCTTCAAGAGATGTTAGCCGAGTGTAAAGATATTGTGGAAGAGATTGGCACAGGTGATATGCCTGAAGATGAAGCAGAGGGTATCTTGGTTGAGCTAATGGAAGCTAAGACAATAGATTAAATCTAAATTGGTGTAGGCATTTTTTTACCTACACCACCTTTTCATTATCCAATTATTCTAATAGATATAATCCCATCAATAGCTTTTATATCATCAATAAGCTCTTGTGTAATTTCACCATCAACATCAATTATGTTATAAGCTAAATCACCTTTACTTTTATTTAACAAATCAACAATATTAATATTATGTTTTGCCAAAGTTGAGCTTGTTTCACCAATCATATTTGGAACATTTCTGTTCTTAATAGTAATTCTCTTTTTACACTTAGAGCGAGGTAAAACACAATCTGGAAAATTTACAGAATTTTTGATATTACCATTTTCAAGATAATCTTTAACTTGTGCTACTGCCATTGTTGCACAGTTCTCTTCTGACTCTGCTGTTGATGCTCCAAGATGAGGAATAGGAATAATACCTTTTACTCCAAGAAGCTCTGCCTCAGGAAAATCTGTAATATAAGATGACACCTTTCCATTAGAGATAGCTTTTATAACATCTGCATTGTTAACAAGCCCTCCTCTTGAAAAGTTAATGATTTTTATACCATCTCTCATCATTCCAAACTTTTCACTATTGAACATATCTTTTGTAGAATCCAAAAGTGGAATATGAATAGTAAGATAATCAACTTGTGAAAGTAGAGTCTCTAGTCCTGTAGATTTTTGAACCTTACTAGATAGACTCCACGCAGCTTCAACAGATAGATATGGGTCATAACCAATAACATTCATACCTAGGTCAATAGCAGAGTTGGCAACCATCGCACCAATTGCACCAAGCCCTATAACACCAAGAGTTTTACCCTTAATCTCACAACCTGCAAAGTTCGATTTATTTTTTTCTACTAAAGAGGTAACAGCATCACCCTCTTCTTTTATTCCTTGAACCCACTGAACAGCTCCTGTCATATCTCTTGATGTCAGAAATAGTCCAGCAAGAACAGCCTCTTTAACAGCATTTGCATTTGCCCCTGGGGTATTAAATACAACTATCCCTTTTTCCGTACACTTATCAATAGGAATGTTATTAGTACCAGCACCTGCTCTTGCAATAGATTTTAGATTATCTCCAAACTCCATCTCATGCATCTTGAAACTTCTTACCACTATACCATCAGGATTGGTTATCTCTGATGCTACCTCATAGTCATCTCTTGAAAAGTTATCTAAACCTTTTGAAGAGATTTTATTTAGTGTTTGAATTTTAAACATAACAGCTCCTAACTATTCTCTTGTGCAAACTCTTCCATAAGAGCCACAAGTGTTTGAACTCCCTCTATACTCATAGCGTTATAGATAGATGCTCTAAGCCCACCAATTGAACGGTGACCTTTTAGACCAATCATCCCTCTCTCCGTAGCTCTTTTTACCAACTCTGCTTCAAGCTCTGCATTTTTATCTTTGATATTAAACGATACATTCATAAGCGAACGAGAATCTTCTGTTGCATGACCCACATAGAAACCATTACTATTATCAATTGCATCATAAAGAACTTTTGCTTTCTCCTCATTTAGTTTAGCAATAGCTTCAATTCCACCTTTATCTTTTATCCATTTTAGAATCAGACTAAATATGTAGATACCAAATGTTGGTGGTGTATTATAGAGTGAATCTTTATCTGCATGAGTACTATACTTAAGCATAGATGGAACTTTATCTCCTGCACGAGCCACTAGCTCTTTTTTGATAATCACAATAGTAAGACCTGATGGCCCTGCATTTTTTTGAGCTCCTGCAAATAGCATATCAATTTTTGACCAATCAACAGGATATGAGAATATATCACTTGATGCATCTACAATAAGTGGTGCTTTTGTTGTTGGATAGTTTTTATACTGTGTACCATAAATAGTATTATTTGAAGTTATATAAGCATAGTCTGCATCATCACTAAAGTTAATATCTGATGGAATATTATTATATCCATCCTCTTTTGAACTAGAGATAATATCAAAGTCTATGCCTTGAATCTTTGCCTCTTTAATCGCTTTTGCTGACCAAGAACCTGTATCTGCATACTCTGCTTTTCCACCCATATAGATATTCATAGGAATCATTGCAAACTGTGTTGATGCACCACCTTGTAAAAATAAAATATCATAATCTTCTGGTACTTTATATAGCTCTCTTGTTAAATTTAAAGCTTCATTATGAACATCATCATACATCTTTGAACGGTGAGAAGCCTCCATAATAGATAAACCCTCACCTTTATAATCAACTAAATTTTTCTGTGCCTCTTCAAGCACCTCTAGTGGTATTGCCGCTGGTCCTGCACCAAAATTAAAAATTCTATTCAATGGAAACTCCTATTTATTGTTTTATATTGTTTATAAGTCGGCATTATACTACAACTAGTTTAATACTCTCCATAAATTTTACTCCAACTCTGCTAATTGAGGCTCATATCTATCTGATATCTCATCTAATGCGTGACTAGCTATCTCCAAACGCTCAAATAGTTCATCTATCTCTTTTTGAAGTTTTCCTATATTTTGTGAAGCCTCTATCATATTTGTATTATCTCCACTCTCTGATGCTTTCATCAACCTCTCATTTTGAAGCTCTAACTCCTCTTCAAGCTCCATTATTTTCTCTTCAGAAAACTCTAACTCTTTTTTATGAGGTGCGTTCTCTCTGCTTCGTGCTTGGATTAATGCAGAGCGTAATTTTTTTCGCTCTTTGTTATCTATTTTGGGCTTGGTAGCTTTTGGTTTCTCATCTACTACTCCATCCTCCTCTTCCCATCCTATTTTTTCTAAAAATTCATCATAAGTTCCATCAAAATACTCTGCTCCACCTTTATGAAAAATAATCAAAGCATCGGCAAGTCGTCTCAAAAGCATCTCGGAGTGAGTCACCATAATGGTTGAGCCTTTAAACTCCTCTATTGCCGTACATAGTGAATCAATCGAATATATATCTAAGTGGTTGGTAGGCTCATCTAGTAACAAAAGATTTGCCTCTG
>Ga0256826_1002876_pt1 | contig 10418 bp, 13 predicted proteins | sample CV79metaG_FD_185975 | JGI IMG/M metagenome (GOLD analysis project Ga0256826, IMG submission 185975) | Hydrothermal vent microbial communities from East Pacific Rise, Pacific Ocean - CV79 | ecosystem: Environmental > Aquatic > Marine > Hydrothermal vents | place: Pacific Ocean: East Pacific Rise... | reverse complement strand
ATATATTAAACTCAGTTTTTAATGCTTACGGATACACAAAAGATGTAGGTAAAAATAGATGGTTAGAAACAGATATACCAAACACTATTGTAGACTCAGTAAGTGAGCCTATTAGATTTGGGAAAGGACTTACTGAGAGACTTGGTGAGGAGTTGGCTGTTAATGGCGATTTTAGTGATGGTACTACTGGGTGGGTCGGGGAGTACGCAACTTTAAGCAGTGAAGACGGTAAGCTTAAAGTGGTGTGTACAAAAACTTACGCAGGATATGCCTATAAAACTATTACTAATGCTTTAGGAAAAGCATACGTACTTTCTGGTGGGAGTCTTATGGGAGACACTGCAGGATACTTGCAAATATTAGCGGATATTAGTGGGGCAGCTATAACTGGTCAGTTATATAACTACACTAATGGAGAGGTATTCATATCAACTACTGATACGTTTACTATTAGACTTAGGGTCTCAGTCCAAGACGTTGGTAATTACTCGTATTTCGATAACATCTCAGTAAAAGAACTAAAACAAGCACATCTACCAAATGCACCATTTGCAGATAGTACAGATAAATTACTAAGTTACCAAACAGCAACTGATGGTATTAAGACTGCTATTGCTCATGAAGCTGGGGATATAGTTCATATTGGTGATGGTTCAAATATTGTAACTGGAGATAATAGCACATTTACTGATACGGTGGGTGACTGGGAGAGTGACGGAAAATCGGATATATCCCTAGATAATAACCGTCTAAAAATCACAGATACAGATGATTACAGTTTTACATCTTTAGATATTACAGTAATGCCAAATGTAGCATATATGTTTTCATGTAATGTTAGCGACGGAGATAGTGGCCTATTTTCAGTCTATATAGCAGTTGATAATGTAGGGTTTTACATAAAAAACCAGTCCTCAGAATTTGGATATGTTAGTGGTACATTTACATCCACAACTGGTACTACAGCGACATTGAGCTTACGAGGACACAATACTACTGAAACAACAGTGTACTTCGACAACATCTCAGTAAAACCAATAGAACAAACATATCAAGCAATATGTACAGTACCAACTGAAACAGCTTTAACAGATACTACTAAGTTCAGTAAAATAGACTTTATATCAAGACAAGACCCAATACTTCTATGTGAAGATGGTAAGTATAGAACATTCAAAGGGTATAAAAACTTTGAAGCTAACTTTAGTGTTGATGATGTAGCTAATGGGTATGGTTTTAGTAAGTTAGGTAAAGGTTTATTTAGTGTAACTGATTTAGATTGTGTTAATGATGCTGGAGACCCAGATAACTATACTGGTGAAGTTATTATAGTTGGTTTACAGCAAAGACTTAATGCTGGTGCTTACCATCCAGTTTTTAATGGTCTTGGAGCAGGATTATTTGTTTGGGGGGATTCAGACGATAAAGCACACAGTTATGGAGAATGGTTTTATCGATCTGGTGATATGGAGAAAATTGAAAGCACCGCACAAATATTATCCCTACAGGAACACGTATTTAGTGATGATCTACCTTTTAATGTATTAGCTAAATATAGTGATGTAGGATCGATATTAACATCGTCAAGCCTTATTGACAGAGCCCGTCCAGAATCTAAATTCTACGATAAAGTATACAAAAACTCAGATGGTGGTATGATTTTTAGAAACAAACTAGCTTTAAAAAGTGATAACAGTTTACTTGATAGTAAAACTAATGAGTTAATTGGTGTATCTGATATGAGCGAAGAAAGTGGTGTTGTGTTTACATCAAGACCAGAAGCACCATATAAAACACTTTTAGAGTATTTAGAAGATGGTACAGCAGTTAAGCATAATCAAATGCTTACACAAGGAGTAAACTAATGTTAGTAAATGATATTATAGGGAATCCAGCTAAATATATAGTTGACGATAGTCCAACAGAACTACATAGCGACTCAACAGATTCAAGCACTCTATTAAGACAAGGTGCTTTAGTTTGGGATGTTGATAATAGTAAGATGTATGTATACTTAGATACTGATGATAGAGACAATGTAGATATTACTGCTGAGGACTTAACTGATATTGCTAAGTATGAATATGTAATAGGTAGATTTCCAAATAGCTGGTTTAATGCTATGGATAGTGGTAAACCTATGCCTGTTAATTTTAACTTGGTAGGTATAAATGATGGGGTAGATTATACTTCTGATGAGCAAAGCACTACAGGAATTACACTCAGCAGTAAGGCAAATGTTGTATTTGAGCACATGCTACAGATGCGGAAAACCAATCCAACACAATTCAGAACACGTACCGTAGTTGGAGGCGACTTTAATTATATGTCAAATAGCATACATCATAACTATGGTACTATAGCATCACATATGCACTTGTTTTATTACACAGCCCAACCAAAACCTACTGTTCAATCGACTCCACTAAGAACAATAGCAGTATCTAATAAGATGATAGCTACAAGTTCACATAGTGTTTACCAAGGTGCTATGTTATCTAATGCTGTAACTGGTAAAGTTAGTGTTGCTGATGTTGAGAGAGGGTTTGAGAGTAAAGGTTTGAATGATGTTATGTATGATAATGCTGGTGTTATTAACACTAAACCATCTTACAACCCACTATCACTAAGTCTCTCAGACTCACCAGCATCCAAACTATTCACTTCACTAGAAGTTGACGATAATGGAGAAATACTTTTAGCTGTTACTGGTGAAGAGTTAATAAATGATTTAACTTCTGAGGGTGATATTGATGGTACAGATGGTACGGTAGATTTAATTTCTAATAGAATATACAAGGTAACAGTTGGTAATCACATAGGTAGATATATAGCTACATCTAAAGCATTTACAGATATTAAACTAGACGATTATATACTTGGTTCTGATGGTAGGTTTAGAGACTTAAACAACACAATTCTTGATGGTTTAATAGAGTATTTAGGTAGTGGATTTGGAGATTTTGGAGAGTTTGAACAGCTTACAAATGGAACAACTGAGGACTTAAATGGTAATGTAGTTAGAACTTACCACGGTTCAGTTAGAACCGGTTATTATATAGGAGATGAATAATGATAAACACTAAAAAAATTAACCTAGCCATAGAGCAAGGTAAGTTAAAAGGGGCTAAAAAGCTCCTTAGAACACAGTATATAAAAGAGCATAAGTCGAAGTTTAATACAAAACATTTAAATGATTACAATGAGCTTTTTCCATTAGAAAGAGAGATGAGCGATAAAGAGAAGATAAAATATGATTCAGACAATATTCACGAACTCACAGGAACTTATCCACTTGTTACTATTGATTATTCAAAAGATGGCTTATTTTTAACTTTTGAAGAATATATAAATGAAACTAAAATCATAAAAGAAGCCACAGAACTTGAAAATGAAGTTGTTGAATTGGTTCGTCCATATACAGAACCAACTGAAGATGAGATTCTTAATTTTATAGATAATTTTGAGCCATTAAAAAAAGCTATTAATTCTGAGAAAAAAAGTAGAGGGTCTATCTATGACTTAAATGGAACTGAATATATGATTCCTTTCAAGTCAGAGGATGCAGTAGGGTTGTTACAGGTTAAAGCAGGTTTTGAACTTGGCTTAACAGAGACAAATATAAAATTCTCAAACAATACTATTATGCCTATATCATCTAGTGAGTTTACTGATTTTTCTATTTGGTTCACACTCAATCGTAGTGAGTTTTTTGTATAATGGATAAGATGCTGAAAATGTTCGCAATGATAAAGTGTGATAAATATATGCACATATCAATAGGTGTTTTTATTTATGTAGCTTCAAGTTTAATATTTCAGCCAATCGTAGCACTCTCTATAGTTGCTCTGGTTGCTGTTATTAAAGAGATATACGACTCATACTCACTAAATCACACATCAACTTTCTCAGATATTATTGCTACCGTATCTTTAGCTTTATTACTATTTTTAAAGGATTGTACTAATGCAAGTAATTTTCTACGGTAATAAGCATGGTAGTGCATTCGATAATATAATCAGATGGAAAACTTCAAGCTGGAGAAGTAGATTTAATGGTGATTGGAAGTATAGTTTTAGTCATGTAGAGATATTATGCGATGATGGCTATATGTTTAGTGCTTCTCAATACGACAATAAGGTCAGAAGAGCAAAGCACTCTTATACTGGTAGAGCATGGATAAGAATGTCTATTGATATTAGTGATACAAACAAAGAGAAAATACTAAGATATATGTCTAGTAGACTCGGCTCTAAATATGACTATTTTGGAGTTGTTGGGTTTGTTTTTCCATCAATAAAGCAAGACAAAAAGAAAGATTTTTGTTCAGAGTTTTGCACACTAGCATTGCAAGATTTAGGATTAAAAGAGGTAAAATACCTTAAGCCATCAAAAACAAGCCCAAATGATTTAGCCTTTGCACTCGGCTTAAAGTTTGACAGTAAAACAAAAAGATGGTTAATCCCACATCTAAGGTTATAAAAAAGATGCCACACACTCAGATAAATAATGATATTTGCGACATTAGAAAGAGAATAAAGATTTTAGAGATAGTATCAATAATATCAGTAATTCTCGGACTGATTAAAATAGTTTTGGAGGTAATAAAATGAACACTTTTTGGGACATAGTAGAAGTAGTAACAGCTACAGCAGTTATACTAACTACATATAATTTCATTTCATAGCAAAAGGAGCTTTGTTGAAAGAAGAAAGCGAAACAGAAAACAAGATTAGCCTAATTGAAGAACACGGACTAAAAGGGGCGATGATATTAGTACTATCATTTCTAACCCCTTACATAGGAAATGTATTAGATGGGTACATTGAAGATAATCTAATAATGGCAGTTCATAGGGAGTTTATACCTATAACAACAGAACTGAAAACAATCAAAAAAGAAGTGGCAGAGAATAGAAAGGCACTAATAAAAACTGTTGGCTCTCTTGTACTTAGTCCGTCAGATATTGACTATATAGCTAGAATGGCAGTTGCTAAACAATCTATACATAAAGTAAAGCAAATAAAATCTCTCCTTGAAAGAAACCCTCAACCAACTGATGGAAGGTATCTATTTTGGGAGGAAAGAATGGAAAAAAAAATCAAAAATATACTTGTTACAAACTCACAAGTGTATGTTAGAGATTTGAATCACTATCAATCTGTTAATGTTGGTTTCATCGGTGATTATATTTGGAATGAGTTCCCTATGAATGAGTTTCTTGATAGAGTATATGAGATAGCATTAAAAAGCGATGTTACAGATAGTGGAATAATAGCAGATGACATTATGACTTATATGTTAGATATTCAAAATAAATTTTTTAATGAAATGCTAGTAAAAATGAAAGAGGAATAATATGTTAGGATTTGGAGCAATAGCTAATCTTGCTGGTTCTGTTATTAGTGGTGTAAATGACCATTTTAAGGGGAAACAAGAGCTAAAAAAAGTAAAACTAATAGCAGATAAAGAGTTAATAGCTATGGAAGCTAAAGCAAAAATAGCAGTCCAACAAGCCAAAGTAGATATGATGCTAAATACTCAAGATAACGATTTCAAGCTAGATATGATAGCTATACAGAATCAAAAAAAGAGCTGGAAAGATGAATTTGTTTTAGCTATTTTTATGATTCCATTTGTCGCTATTTTTATTCCTCAATATCATAACTTCGTAGAGGACGGTTTCAAAGCTATGGAATATATACCAGAGTGGTGGACATATCTCGTTATAGGGATGGTTGTTTCCATAATGGGACTAAGAGGTTTACTTAGGGATTTTATGAATAATAGCAATATGCGATTAAAACTTAAGCACAAAGAAAACCAAGCCATAAACGATATCAAGCATACAAAAGTTAAAATAAAAAATATAGATAATGATTTAAAAGGACAAAACAACGAAGCATCTCTTTTTATCGCAAACGAGGAGGGCTTCAGCGAAAAAGTTTACAAGGATAGTTTAGGATTTGACACATTCGGGATAGGGTTTACTTATATAACAAAAAAGGAGAGTTTAGATATTTTGAATGGCAGAATCAACAACTTAGAGGAAACATTATCAAGTAAATACAAGTGGTTTAACTCTTTAAGTAACAATAGAAAAATGATAATCATATCAATGTGTTATCAACTTGGTTTAAATGGATTTTCAGAATTCAAAAATACTATAGAGTTTATTGAAGAGGGAGATTATATAAGAGCTGGTGAAGAGATGAAAGACTCTTTAGCATATAAACAAACATCTCAGCGATGGGATAGACAGATAAAGATATTTCAAGATGGATAACTATTTGACATCTTTGTATATATCTGATATACTTCCATAGCCCCTAAATCTTTCTGAGATGCAATGTTAAGGGATTAACCTCTTCTCTCCAAAAGTACGCCCACTTTTCAGTGGGTTATTCAAACTCTCTTAAAATCTTACCACTCAAATATAAAAATTGTTTTTGTATTCTTGATACTCTTAGCGATAAAACAGAGTGTTCAAAAGTTGTAAATAGTTTAGAATATACGAAAGCACTCCAATCAACAAACTCTTTCCCTATGTGTTTCTCCAGTTCTCTTATTAGTTGTGAATCAGTATCAAAATACTCAGATAACTGATAGTATCTATCTTGACATCTCGATTTTAAGTTTCTTTTTAAAGCTCTTCTATTTATAAAATAGTTTTTATTTAATCTTATGTACTTTTTTTCTCTCTTTATGTGTTCAGTTGGTATCTTCCCACTATGAACAGATACATAAACAAGGTTTCTTGTTACCTCAAACTCTTCTACAAAGTCTCTAACTGATACAAAATTTTTAGTTGCATTTCTCATTTAAAAACCTTTAGAGCTTTATTATCTGATTCTTTACAAGATTTTGAGCGATATTTCTCATTATTTACTGGAAGTCTGCCGTTGTTTTTGTCGTAAAATTGTTGTAGTGGTGTTTTCATTATTTAATTCTCCCCATCATATAGTTATCAATCAATATCTTAGTTTCATCAAATCCAATAGAAAACTCAGCATAATAACCATTAGCTCTTAAACTCTCTAATCGTTTACTTTGAATATCTAAATGCTCACTCTTCTTAAGTTCTCCATTTTGCTTAAATATGTTTACAGCTTTTAACTCTATATAAAGCCCGTGATAGCCATTTTTTGGTTCAGCGATGAAAAGGTCTGGATAACCTTTGTTTTTTCTACCGTGTAAAGCCTTTGCTCTTCTAGCTTGTCCTATTGTAAGTTTCATATCTGCCCCAGTATCAAAGCGAAACTCTACATCTCTATATTGTGTTTGAAGATATAGCCCTACTTTTAGAGCTAACTGTGATTCTTTATTTTGCATTTTCTTCTCCTTTTAAGTATCGCAAGTATATACAAAGAATACTTTAAAGAACATTAGCTATACTTTCAATATCAAAAAGGAAAAATGTTACTCATAGCGTTTAAGTATTCTCCTGAATCTTTTTACATCCTTTTTGTGTCATATTTAACCTCGCTTCTTTTTGCAATTTCTAAGCGGGGTTCTCCTTAAAAGCAAACGCGATAAACCTCTCGGTCGTACCACTATGATATATTATTTATAGAATGGGTTAATGTTGAGGTGAGAGACAACAGGCTTTTTAGGGGACTCAAAACCTTATCCAAAATTGGTACTCCACTAGATGCAGATTAAAAGTTTTAAGTCATGTATTATATCGTTTTGTTGAGAATAACAAAATGCTAAGTTCGCACTACACGAACTCGTATACTCTTTCTACACTTACACTTTTTAGATGGCAGATGAGTTATTGTATTGTAGCATATTGCTAAGTATATACCTTAAGCCCTATTTTAGGTTAAGATGTTATAATTACACCATAAGAAAACAAATTATAAATCTTTTGAGGGTACCAACTCGCTGGGTAGTTTTTTGCTACCCTCAAAGGATTTACACGAAGTAGTTAATAAGCGAGTTGGTACCTCCTTATTAATCTTCTAATAAGGTATTTTCCTAAATTTAATAAACCAAAGTAAAAAATGTATACAAATCAAGAAGAAGCATATTTAATGTCTTTAGTTGAAGCAGAAAAAAGCAGAAAAAATATAATTTTAACAGATGACTTCAAAGAACTTAGAGGTAATTATTATCTTAGAAATGCAGTTGTATTTAGTGTAGAAAATGGATTTTTAACTATACGAAACAATAATGGTATGCTTTCTCCATTAAGCGAATTAAAGAAGATTGTCGAGTATCTCTCTCATACAATAGATAGTTTTAATGAGGAATTATCTATACAAGAAGCAGTACAAGAAAGAGAATTAGAACTAGAGCAATATAAAAATAGAGATATTAAAGCAGAAAAAAAGGCAAGAAAAATTAAATCTTTTGTGTATTTGATGCTAGGAGAAAGTGGTAAATATAAGATTGGCACTTCAAAAGCACCAAAAAGAAGACTGAAAGAACTGAGATTGGCAAGTTCTGAAAATATTATTCTGGTTGGAACAATAGAGATACTTGATGCTTATAAGATTGAAAAAGAAATTCATGACTTATTTATTGATAAAAAATCCCATTCTGAATGGTTTAGTCTAACAAATAACGACATACGCACTATAAAGAAATTATATGACTTTAAGGATGTGAAATAATGAGTAATAACTTAGATGAATTATTTTTCAGAGACATAATAAAACTTGTATTCTTGGATAGCGATGTAATAGCAAAAGAAAACGATATATTAAAATATATAGACACCGTGAGAGGTTTACATAGCTTATGTGGTGGTTTAATAGGAACAATAATAGAATTTAGCTTAATGGTTGAAGAAGAACTGAAAAGCAGAGAGAAAATAGAGCTTTTAGAGGAATACGAAAATGAGTATTAAGCAAATGTCTATGGTATTCGACGATACAAGCATAAAAGGCAATGAAAAACTTCTTATGCTATCAATAGCAGATAACTGTAATGATACAGGTGTTTCTTTCCCTTCGTGGGGGGAAATTATGAGAAAGACTTCTATGAGTAGAGGCTCTATATCCAAATGGTTAAATGAACTAGAAAACAAAGGTTTATTATTCAGAAAGGAAAGAAAAAGAATTAACGGAAGTAATACTTCAAACAAATATTTAATATATCCTCATAAGAATAAAAAAGCACTAGACGAGGAAGATTATTTACTTTTTAAAGAGTTGTTTATCAGTTCAGAAGTTGAACTACCTAGTTCAGAAGTTGAACTACCTAATGGGGGGCAGAGTTCAGAAGTTGAACTACTTGAACCATCACTTACTTTTAACCATCACTCTAACCAACAACAAGAGAAGCAAGGACAACTAAAAGAACAAGCTAAACAAATAATTACCCATCTAAATAACAAGACTAATAAAAACTTTAGACTAATAGATTCTAATTTATCAAAAGTAACAGCTCTACTGAATAATAAATACACAGTTAAAGAGATTATGAATGTTGTTGATGTGTTTACCGTTAAATGGATTGGTACAGAGTTTGAACAATATTTAAGACCATCAACACTATTTAATAAAAAATTTGATGAAAGACTAAACTCAATACCTGCCAAACAGCAAGAACCAAAAGGCTGGAGCTAATGAATAACTACATAAACATAGAGAGAGCGATACTTTGTACCGTACTAGAAAATGAGTTTATAATAGCAAATGATTATATAAGAGAATTTGCATTAGTTGAAGAATACTTTACGACTCCATTTCATAAGTTTTTAGTAAGAGGAATTAACAGACTAAAAGAACTTAATGAGCCAGTAGATACAGATACACTTATGGTTAGATTCAGAGATGCTAATAAATGGGCTATATCTTATGATGACGAGCTTTTAAATGTTATTACGACTAATTCGTTAGGTGAAACACTTTTTAAGCAATATAACGAGCTATTAGAGAAGAATTATTTCGAAAGTCACAGGAGAGGTATAACAATATGAACGCAAAACAAAGAGTAAAAATGATGAACAGTTTAGATGCTGAGTGTAAAAGTCTTTCAGTTCTAGCAGATAGACACGAAAAAGCTGGAGAACTTGATGAGATGTATCAAGCTAAAAAAGAGGTTTTAGAGAATAGGATCAAGATTATAGACTTAGCAACAAACAATGATGAAACAGATGATTTTAGTTCTTTAGAAGATGAGATAAATGTCTGGGAAAGCACACCGATGAAAGATAAATATCGAACAGGATTAAATGCTATAGACAAAAACTTTGATGGAGGATTTGAAAAAGGTCAATTAATTATCCTTGCTGGTGCTAGTGGTATGGGTAAAACAGCTCTTACTTTACAAATATTATTAAGTGTATCAGAAAATCATAAATCTTGTTTTTTTAGTTTTGAAATGAGTAAACATAAAATAGCTGGAAGATTAAAACAAGATGATCCAACAGTAGAGCAAAGAAGAAATTTTATTTTAACAGAGAAAGG
>Ga0256826_1002875_pt1 | contig 10421 bp, 12 predicted proteins | sample CV79metaG_FD_185975 | JGI IMG/M metagenome (GOLD analysis project Ga0256826, IMG submission 185975) | Hydrothermal vent microbial communities from East Pacific Rise, Pacific Ocean - CV79 | ecosystem: Environmental > Aquatic > Marine > Hydrothermal vents | place: Pacific Ocean: East Pacific Rise... | reverse complement strand
AAGTTTTTAAAAAGTGTGAAAAAAAAAGATATCACATAGTATTTGTTACTAAAAAGAGGTTTGTGAAGAGTTTGTCTGAGTATAAAGGCTTTTACCTCTATATCATTAAGAAATTACGCGCTGAGTGTGAAGTCTATTTTGAAAGTGTCAGTTGACATTTTTAGTACTTGGGTTTGGTTTAACACAACAATAGCATCGTTTCCACAAATATCAATAAGTTTAGCTTTTACGCCATCAACTTTTTGAACATAAGACTGGTTTAAAATCATAAACATTAGGTTTCCTTGTTTTTATGTACGCCCACTCTTGAACGTCATAAAAAGTATAACCCTTCTTAGTTACTTTATGATTACACCTTAACTATTTTTAAAGTAATACTGCTGATGATACTCTTCTGCTTTGTAAAAAATATCAGCATTAACAACAGTCGTTTTGACGGGGTAGACATAAGGGCTACGCTCTTTCAACTCTTGGAGTAAGCCCTCTGCCACTTCTCTTTGTTCAGGTGAATGGTAAAAAATGCTTGTTCGGTACTTATACTTAGTCCCCGGAATGACCGAAGGGTTATGCAGACTAAAAAAAGCAATCAGCAACTGTTCATACAAAAGTACTTCTTCATCATAAAACACTCGCACTACTTCAGCATGCCCTGTTCTGTCCGTTAAAACATCTTCATACTCAGGATTCTCTAAATGACCACCCATGTACCCTACTTCGGTATCTACTACACCTATAAGTTTTGAAAACTCCTCTTCAACACCCCAAAAACATCCTGCAGCAAAGGTAGCTGTTTTAGTTTTCATTTTTCTTCTTTAGGTTAATGATTACAAGGCTACAAGTAATTAATCCTAAGGCAATTGCGATATTAGAGGTAAAAGGTTCACTTAAAATGAACACACCTAAAAAGGTACCCGAAAGAGGAACGATGTAGTTGCTCAGTGAAGCGAAGGTTGGACCTGCTAAACGAACAAGCTTGATGTACAAAACATAAATGAAGCCTGAAGCAAAAACACCTAAAAGGACTAGGTTCGCCCAAACCGAGGGCTCTGTTGGAATCACTTTATCATTAGTAAACCACCACAATACTACAAAAGGAATAGAGTAGACCATAAGCACAAAACGTGAGACATGAAGTGCTGATAGTTCATGCGGAATTTTATCCATGTAAATAAACGAAATTGCAAATGAAGTTGCGGCAATAAAAAGAGCAACATACCCGAGAAAGCTTCCTTCTAAACTCTGAGCACTGGGGTTAATGAGTACAAGTAAACCAAAAAAAGCCAAACTCATTCCTATCACTTCACTCTTTGTAATACGATGTGTTTTCAATGCAAAACTGTGTAAAACGATGGTAATCATAGGAATAACACCTAAAATAATAGCTGCCATTGACGAACTAAGTTGCGTTTGACCAAATGCAATGAAGGTAAAAGGTACTGCGGCTTCAGTAATACCCACAATAAGCAAAAGTTTTAAAAGAGAAGGGTTTAAGTTCAATCGTTTTTTACGTTCAGCGGGGATGAGGAGAATTAAAAAACTTAAGGTTAAAAAACCAATAAACATCCGCAAAGCAGTAAGACCAAGAGGGGTAAATGAGGCTAAGATAATATCATTTAGAACATATTGTGAACCCCAAATGAGGCCCACTATAACTAAAAGTATGTACTTCATCTTTCTCTCTTTTCATATATTAGACCTGCATTATAACAAAGCAAATGGACAAAATTGTGTGAAAAGATACAAAGCATATAGGGGAAGCTGTTATTGTTTATTTTTTATTAAAATTAATTATATTTTAACAGTCTAATTTTAACTCGCTTTTTGTATATTGTAATTATGAAAGTATATACATGAATGAAGCAAGCTTTCCCAATCATTATAGTTAAGAGCTTAAACAGGCCTATACACGTCTGATTTACATTCTAATTATCCTTATTCTTGTCTGGTATTTTCATCCAGACAATGAGTTCCTATGGGAATATGGTCTTTTTTTATATGTACGATGCAATTGCTAAACCTATTGATGTCATTACGCTAGGAAAAGTACTAAAAAAATATTTAAAAAAAAGGGATTAAAATGAATGTAAGTGCAAAAGATTTAAAAGAACTCTCAAGTGATTTAACCATACTCTACGCCGAAGATGAAGAGATTTTACGTGACTCAATGCAGATTACTCTAGAGAAGTTTTTTAAAAAAACATTAGTAGCTAAGAATGGTCAAGAAGCCTTTGAAATGTATAAAAAAGAAGAGCAAATCGACATTGTCTTAACCGATATAAACATGCCGATAATGGGAGGAATGGAGTTAATTACACGTATTAATGAGACCGATGGAGAGCCTTGTATTATTGTTCTTTCAGCCCATGATGAGTCTAAACTCTTACAAACTCTCATTAACATAGGTGTCAATAACTTTTTAAATAAACCCCTTGAAAAAGAGGCATTAATTAAAATACTTTACAAAAACTGTGAAATAATGGAAAACAAAAAACTTCTCAAGCTGTATGCAGATCAGCTTGAAGAAGACAACATCGCCATGGCAAGAAAAAATAAGATTCTTGAACAAAAGCTTAAACAGTTAGCGTCTCAAACCAATAAGGTTGAAAAGCTTAGTTCTACCCAAGAGGTATTGCATTCTAAAAAAGAAGAAGGTTACTACCATGTGCTTATTCAAGATGAGAAAGATGAGCTTCAGGACCTTTCTCAAGAACTTGACACCTTTATTATGATGATGTTTCAAAATGAAAAGAAACTTAATAAAGGCTACATTGAAAAACTTGCCTGTGTCTACCAAAAGTATGCTGCTGTACTAAACTCTTACTCCGAGTTTTATGAGCTGTCTCAGTTTTTACGTGATTTTGCAGAAACCATTACAACCCTTGAAGATAAATTTTTACAAGAGATAGAACAAACTGGTATTTACTTTGAATCTTTACAGATGACCTTAGAAACCTTTAGGCAAAAGGTCTGGGAAAAAGAGGCAAAAGACCCACGCTTTTATAATGCTTCACTAAAAAATGATATTCAATTGGTTATCGATTTTTTACAAGACAAAGAAGCACAAGAGAACGAAATAGAATTTTTTTAAGGTTGATTTATGTACTTTATAACACTAATGAAAGATCCTTTTTTTAGAATTAATAGTGCGCATATTGTTGCTATTGCTCTACTTCTCATTAATGCCGTTTTTTTTACAGAAAACCTCATCTCTATTGGTATTCAAATTATTATTGCTATTGCTATAGCACTTCACCATATAGATGACTTGGACATTAAAAAGTCATTACGATGTTCTGAAAATCAACTACGAGAAGATACTAGTATTTTTGACAAAAATGTTATTGTGAGTGAGACTGACTTAGAGGGAAAAATCACCTATGTTAATGAAAACTACTGTACAACAACAGGATATTCACAAGATGAACTTATTGGTTTTACCCATGCTAAGGTTAGAAGTGAAGAGACCAAAGATAAAATTTATCAAGAGCTTTGGAAAACATTAGATGATGGAAATACTTACACCCAAGTCATGCAAAATAGAAAAAAAGATGGGACTTATTTTTGGATAGATATGCACATCACCCCTATTATTGCTAACAATAAAAAAGTAGGTTACAAGTCAATTATTTTTGACATAACCGACAGAGTAGTTCTTCAAAGGAGCCTTAACTCTACCATTAAGAACAAAGACTTAGAGCTTCAAAAGCAGACCAATAGGTTTGAGTTTGCCATTAACTCTTCACGTGATGGGTTTTGGGATTATGACCTCGTTAACCATGAATTTTATCTCAGTGAAGGTTGGAAAAAACGTCTTGGGTTTAAGGCTAATGAAGAGATAAACTACTTAGATTACCTTGCATTAATGTCAGACGAGTACCGTTTTGAACACCATAAAGCTATGCAGGACCTCATTGAGCAATACCCTAATGAGTTAGAATACGTCCATTTTAGAATTCGCTACCAACTCACCACTAATGATGGGGAAAGATTGATGATTGAAGACGTAGGAGATGTCTTTTTTGACACCGAACAAAACCCTGTTCGCATTACTGGTTTTCACCGTGACATCACAGATCAAGAACGTCAGGCTAAAATCATTGAGTCACAAAACAGAGTCTCTGCTATGGGCGATATGATTTCAAATATTGCCCATCAATGGAGACAACCCATTGGTGCAATTAACAACACTCTTAATAACATTGAGTTTGACATTGAACTTGATGACTTAACCCAAATCGATGCAGACACCTATCTTGAAACTTCTAAAAAAATCAAAGAGTACACGGCGTACTTAAGTCAGACCATTGATGATTTTAGAAAACTTTCCAGCGACGATAAACAAAAAAGTGAATTTATTGTCAGTCATACCATTGATCAAGCCTTTAAAATAACTCAACTTGAGTACGAAAAATATCATATTGAGTTTCAATCTATTGAGTATGGAACACAAAGTAGTAAGATTAACGGCTATGAAAGAGAGCTTCAACAAGTCATCATTAACCTACTTAACAATGCCAAAGATGTACTCATTGAGAAAGAGATTCAAAAACCTACCGTACACATTAGCATTATGAACACTAAAGAAAATATTCAAATTATAGTCCATGACAATGGTGGGGGAATACCCCAAGACATTATCGAAAAAATCTTTGACCCCTACTTCACTACTAAACATGAAAGTCTAGGAACAGGCATTGGTCTTTACATGAGTAAAACAATTGTGCTTGATCACTTCAAAGGGAGTTTTGATGTGATTAATGAAGGGGATGGGGCAAAGTTTATTATTACTTTGCCGCGTAAAGATTAAGCTAGTTTATTTTCTTAAGAGTTCTGTATAGAAAAAAAGATTACTATACTTAAGAACTCAATAAAAGGTATTTAATGAAACGAAGAGATTTTTTTAAAACTTCACTGGCGGCAGCAGGAGCTTTATCTGTTGGAAGTACACTACAAGCCGCGCATCAACCCTTAACAGGACAGCTTATATCTAAGCTAAATTTTCCTGAAAAAAGACCTATGATTACTTACTCTGACAGACCCCCTCTTTTAGAGTCACCCCGTCATGTCTTTGCCCGTTCCATTACAAACAATGATGAGTTTTTTGTTCGTTGGCATATGCCAGAGATTCCTACTTATATTGACATAGAAAAATTTAGAATCAAGGTCTCAGGACTTGTTGAAACAGAGTTTGAAATAAGCCTTCATGACTTAAAAACACAGTACGAACAAGTTGAAGTCACCGCAGCATTACAATGTGGCGGTAACTCACGTTCTGCTTTTTCTCCAACTACGGGAGGAATTCAGTGGGGTTCAGGAGCTATGGGTTGTGCAAAATGGAAAGGGGTTCGCCTTAGAGACCTCCTTCATCGTGCAGGACTTAAAAAAGGTGCTAAATGGATAGGCTTTAATGGTCTTGAAACAGCTTCTTACTATAAAACACCCAACTTCATTCGTGAACTTCAACTCGAAGAGTTAGATGACCATGTTATTGTGGCTTACGAGATGAATGGCGAAGATTTACCGTATCTTAACGGTTATCCTTTACGTTTAGTAATTCCGGGAACCTATTCTGATTCTTGGGTAAAAATGCTAAGTGAGATTCGTGTTACAAGGGAGTATGAAAAGCTCTTTTTCATGGACATTGCTTACCGCGTTCCTGATAACGATTGTGAGTGTGAGACTCCTGAGAAGAAATACCCAAGAACTAAGCCCATTACAAAAATGAACGTTAAGTCTGTCATTGGTTACCCTGAGACAGGGGCCCTTGTTCAAAACGGTTCACACATTGTAGTACGTGGTGTCGCCTTTGATGATGGAACAGGAATCACCAGTGTTAAAGTTTCGGTTGATGGTGGAAAAACATGGAATGACGCTACCTTAGATGATGGTTCTGCTGGACGTTATGCTTTTAGAGGGTTTAGACACTCTTTCAAACCGCAGACCTTAGGTAAACTTACCATTATGGCAAAAGCCATTAACCGTGCAGGTAAAGAGCAACCCTTAGACAAAGATGTTAAATGGAACCATGGTGGATACAAGTACAATGGAATAGATGAAATTACAGTGGAGGTAATCTAATGAAAAAATTATTATTAATTGCCTTAATGGCAAGCGCACTTTTTGCACAAGTAAAACAAGGGGAGGACATTGCTGTACCTTACATTCCTTACCCAATTAAAATGGGTAAAGGTTTTAATGCCGTTCAGGCCAACTGTTTAACCTGTCACTCTTTTGGCTACATCATTAACCAAGGTCCTCAGTCTAAAGACTTTTGGGCAGGTAAGGTTATTAAAATGGTTATGCATTTTAAAGCACCAATTGATAAAAAAGACACGCAGACTATTATTGATTATCTTTTCAAACACTACGGAAACGGTAAGTTAAAATAAAACTTAGCCTTCTCTCTTCTTGCTAATAAACTTTTATTAGCAAGTCTCTCAACTCAGCCATTCACTCATTTTTTTATCAGAATAAATTGCAAAAGGTATTTGGACTACGTAAGCAAACATTATCGGTAAAATAATCGACACCCCAAAAGTATTTGTTGTTAAGGTAGACAAGACTAAAGCCAAGGTAATGTAACGTGTTACCGTGTGCCAAAAAGCGGCTCTTTCTTGAGGAGAGTCCAGGTTGTAAATCCATTTTGAGACAAAAAAGCTTGTCGTATAAAAGGCAAGAACTGCTGCCAAAGAGATATAAAAAAGCTCCGGTTCAAAGTCATAAATCTCAAAGATATACTGAGAACGTTGAAGACCAAAGAGGTAAAATAAAATTAGAAAAAGACTAATTTGACTAATATAAGAACGCTTCTCTTCTATAAATTTACGGAGAGGTTTAATAAAAATAATAATTCTACTCGTCACAAAAGGAATAACAATCAATAAAATCATTGCGGCATAAGCGATACTTTGAACATTTACATTATCCACATAAGGCTCACCAAAAAAGTCAGCTGTCAACATACCAAAGGCGTGTAACATAAGCAAAGACAAAGAGACAAACATAAGGTTTATAAACAAGAGTATGAAGCCCATAGAGGTGTCTGCCTTAGACTTTTTAATCCAAAACATTACCATTCCTCCACCACTTAACACAGACAAGAGAAATAGACCTGCCGCCACACCATAATCACCTGTTGTTAAACCAATACCTACGGCTATTGCAGGTAAAATAAAGTAGTTAATCACTAGACCTTTTATAATCAAGGTTTTATACTCAAATACAAGTTTAACATCACTAAGTTTTACATTAAACAAGGTTGGCATAATTAGCGTTAACCCTGCAAAAAGACAGACATTTGAGCTAAAAACAAAGCCATTCCCATCAAAACCATACCATAGACCAAGAATCGCACCCAAAATAATAATTGCTAATTGAACCATTTAACATCCTTTAAGCGTTAAAACAAACGCTCAGTATTACTTTAGCAAAGAATTGTGTAGAAATTATGAAAGTAGAGGTTTTTTAGAGGTGCCCTCAAGACTTGTCTATTCGAAACCAACCGGCGATAGAAAATCGTTTTTTCTTAGCCGGTAAAACTTCATGAGGAAATCGGTCACTCATAAAGACGACTAAAGTATTTGCATAAGGAGCTAGTTTAGTGATGAGCTCATCATTCTCATCATAAATAACTAACTCACCCCCATCTTTTTCATCCCACTGCTCATTCAGATAATACACCGTAGTCACAATACGGTTTTTAGAGTTTTTAAAGGCATCTACATGTTTCTCGTAAAAGTCCCCCTCTTCATACTTAGCAAAGTGACTCTCATAATACGACAAACCTAAATACAATTCTCTATTAAGTACATCTTTAAGCTCATTCGTAAAGTTTAAAAACTCACTTTGAACCCCATTATCTTCATTTACCCAATGAATCTTGTCACGTCGTCTTTGAGTATCTAAATGTAAGTCTGAAGCCCCTGAAATTCCTGCCCTTTTAAACTCACTGTGTTCGGCAAAACTTTTTAACCTAGAAGGTAAGTCTGAATCTAAGGCGTCTGTTAAAACAACATAACCATCTTTAACTAAGGCATCAACAATGTTTAAATAAAAATCTTCACGCATATCTAGGCACGAAATGACTTTTTAAAACACTCTTCTTCAAGATGTTTCTCTTCTTTTTCTTCTTTAAATTCACCCAGTTTTTTTACCATCTTAAAAGAAATTCCATTCACACCATTGTCGTACTCAGAACCTTCAATTTTTGTAAATCCAAGTTTTTCAAAAAAGCCAAGCGCAGAAGCATTTTCACTAACAGATAAAGAAATTTGAGAAAAAACCTTACTGACTTCTAAAAAAAGCTGTTGAATAATCTCTGTGCCAATACCTTGCTTTTGAAAATCAGGTTTAACGGCAATCACAAGTTCAGGAGTCTGGTGGTCAACAAAACCAAAACCATTCGCTAAAACACGAACCCAAGCCCCGCCAGCAACCTTATTGTCAACAATCATGTAAACCCCAACATCACCACCAAAAGAGCCAAAATCACGCTCATACTGTTTTAAATCAGGGTAGTTATCTAAGTTTTCTTGTGTCTCATTCAGACCTACTGCGTATTTCAATAACTCTTTTGCTAAATATTGCTCACTTGAGCGTAAAAAATATAATTCTTTTTCCATAAATAGATTATATCTATCTTCTAATTTTAAAGAGCTTTTTGTACGTTAAGCTTCTCCATAACCACTCTAATGGTCCAAAGATAAAGTACTTCTGCCAGACAGTACTAAAGACAATCTGAACCGCGTAAATTGCAACAGCTAAAAGCATAATCTCTAGTAATCCCATCGTTCCAAAGAGACCCCCAAAGAAAGAGTAAAAAATGACATAACCAAACATAGTATGCATAACGTAATTCGTAAATGACATTCTTCCTACGTAAACAAAACTGTGGTGAAAAAGTCGGTTAAAAAAGTGTATCTTGTCTAAGATGGTTAAGACTGAGATATAAAACATAGCTAAAAGAATCTGTCCTGTACTTGCAAGTGCTTTGTAGGCAACATTTTGTAAGTCATGTGAGTAACCCGCCATAGTTCCCCCAATTTCATATGAAAAGTAGGTAATTGAAATTCCACTCACTCCCCAAAAAATTAGAAATTTAAAAGAAGGTGCGTATTTCGTAAAGTAAGAGATACTCATAAGGTAATACCCAAAGATAAACAGCGCTAAAACTTTTGTTAAACGACCCGATGGCACAAGGTCAAGGTAACGCCAGTAAACATTATGCCAGTTCATTTGAAGTACTTCAAAGAAGCTTCCACTGCTGAAGACTTGGGTGAGTTCTGCAGGAGAAATATCAAGGTACGTGTGATAAGAAGTTTCAGGAACCGTCATAAAACCCGGAAGGTAAAGCGCAAATAAAACATCATATAAAAGCCAAGAGTAGTAAAATAAAATGCTGATGGTGAGTAAATTCTTCATCTTAAAGTTTCTAAAAAAGACAAAAACTAAACCCATCGCCCCATAAATAAAAAGAATATCACCTGACCAGAAGAAGGCATGAACCGCCCCAAAAAGCATAAGGTAAAGAAGTCTACGACGGTAGGTTGCTATAAACTCTTTTTGGTCGTCCCTAAACTTATTAAACTGCAGGTAAAAACCAATCCCAAAAAGAATGGAAAAAAGTGTGTAAAACTTTGTATCAATAAAGAACATAAAAAGGTACTTTAAGGTGTCATTTAAATCATAAAAATTTAGCGTTGCCAACTGTTCAAAAGGAATAAACTTATACCCGCTCCATGACTGAATATTGGCAATAATAATCCCAAAAATAGCAAAACCACGAATAACATCTAAAATTTCTATACGGTTCTTCTTAGAAACAGGTGCAATCCGTTCACTCATGTAAGTCCTTCATCTTTTCAATCGTACAAGAGTATATTAAAAATGAGATAAGCCAAAGGTTAAAACATTTCGCTACAATAATGAAAAATTTCAGAGGAAAACAAAAATGAAAAAATTGGCATTGGTTTTTATTACCGTACTAAGTTTAGGTTTAATGAGTGTTTCACTTAATGCAAGTGAAATGAAATGTGGCGCAGGAAAATGTGGAAGTTCGATGAACAAAGATGCTAAAGGTAAGGGGTGTGCTTGTAAAAGTTGTGACAAACATAAGTCTTGTGCTGCTAAAAAAGATTCATCAAAAGCCTGTGACTGTAAAATGGACGGTAAAGAAATGAAGTGTGGTGCAGGCAAATGTGGCGGTAAAAAAGAAGGCAAAACAATGAAATGTGGCGCTGGAAAATGCGGTAAAAAGTAAGCTAAATGAAAACTCTCTTTCTTCTTAGCCTTTTAATTTTCACAGGATGTCAATCAACACAAGAGTGGCTAAAGACGAAACCACTTTCCTACCAAAATGGCTACAAAGCAGGTTGTGACAATGGTGAAGAGAGAGCATCAAACAGTACAATCTTCAAGAAAAA
>Ga0256826_1002874_pt1 | contig 10430 bp, 7 predicted proteins | sample CV79metaG_FD_185975 | JGI IMG/M metagenome (GOLD analysis project Ga0256826, IMG submission 185975) | Hydrothermal vent microbial communities from East Pacific Rise, Pacific Ocean - CV79 | ecosystem: Environmental > Aquatic > Marine > Hydrothermal vents | place: Pacific Ocean: East Pacific Rise... | reverse complement strand
AAAAGTAGGGGATGGTTTTGCTACTTCTATCGCATCAACTAGTAGTTATGTAGTAGTCGGTTCTCCTTATAGCCAAAGTGTCTATTTATACAAAAAAAATAGTGACAAAACTCTAACTGAAATTGCAAAAATCATCTCTCCATTTGCAGAGTCTAATGCCATGTTTGGTGTGAGTGTGGCAATAGATGGCTCTTATATAGTAGTCGGTGCAAGTAAACAAGACAGAAGTGGCATAGATGCAGGAGAAGCATATCTATTTAAAATAGCCGCAGATGAGAGTGTGGCGTTTGTAAGTAGAATCTCTGCTAGTGATGCGAGTAGTGGAGATAACTTTGGTTCAGTTGTCTCTATTTCAGCAAGTTATATAGCTGTAGGTGCTCCCTCTCGTCTCTCAAATAGTGGTGCTGTCTATCTTTATAAAATAGATGCTAACAGTGGAGTCACTCAAACATCAGCAGTAAGTTCAAATGGTGTGAATCAAGAGGATAGTTTTGCTGCTTCGCTTTCACTTGATGGAAGTTACTTAGTTGTTGGAGCAAGAGGAGAGGACTCTTTGTTTAATGATTCTGGGGCAGCTTATCTTTTTAAAATCTCTTTAGCGGGTGAACTATCTGAAATAGCAAAGCTCAAATCTAGTGATATTGAGCAGAGTGATAATTTTGGAAATAGTGTTGCTATAAGTGGAGACTATATTGTAGTTGGAGCAAATTATGAAGATAGTGGTGCTACAGATGCGGGGAGTGCCTATGTTTTTAAACGTAATTCAGACACCCAAAATGCTCTACAAGAGTTAGCAAAATTACAAGCGAGTGATATTAGTTCAAGTGAACATTTTGGACAAAGTGTTAGTGTTAAAAATAGTATTATAACAGTAGGAACATCTTCAACATATAGAAATGGAAGTGTTTACATTTACTCTTTGATTAGCGATATAAATATCTCAGAGCTACAAAGAGTAGAGCCTAAAATAAGTACTCTTCAGAGTGGGTATGGCGTTTGTGTCTCTATAAGTGAGGACGATATATTTGTCGGTTCAAATTTAGAAACTCTTTATGGGTATAAAAAAGATTCTAACTAAATTCTCAGGTTTTGTTATTTTTTTAAAGATACTAATATACTATTTAGTTCTTCGAGCAAAGTAACCGTATTTAAACACTCTTGCTTATATATCTCATTTTCAATATCATTATGTGAACTTGGGTTTAATAAAATATTTTTATAAAATTCTGTTTTTTTAAGAATATTATATTCTTTATCATCTTCATCTTTTTTAATAAATGTGATTTTATTAATTTCTAAATTCTCAAATAATTCTTTTAATGAATCTATAATGGTATTATCAGGTCTTCCAGTACTTTGTTCTCTAATCATCTTGTTAAACTGTTTATGTAAATTTAATAATGCTTTATTTGGTTCTTTGTAAAAGAGCTTATTATCATCTCGTAAACTGTTTATAATATTATTTAAGGATTCGATTTTCCCTAGTTCTAATAATTGCTCAAACTCATTAATAATACTTTCAAAAGCTTTTCTTAAAAGATTTCCAGCAATTCTTAAATCATAAGCCTCTGTATTTATAAATGTTTTAGCTTCATCAATATAGTTATCATTTTTATTTTTGACAATTGATTTTAACTTATCATCTTCATCTTTTATTGTAAATAATATTTTTGTATCCCATTTTTCAGTATCTAAAAGTCTTTGAATGAGATTATTGAACTGTAAGTTATGAGTTAATATAATTATTTGGTACTCATTAAAAGTATCTAAAATATACCTTGCTATAATTTTTCGATTTGCCATATCTAAGCTAGTTAAAAAATCATCAAGAACTAAAAGCTTTAAATTATTTTCTGTTTCATATTTCTTTGCCATTGCAAAATAAATTGCAATAGATATAAGTTTTAGTTTAGCTTCATTAAAATGATTTTTAAAATCATCTCTGTCATCAATACCTTTGATTTTTATTGATATTTTAGGATTAGAAAAATCATGTGTTTCATTATTTATGGTTGAGTTATTAAAAGAAAATTCTATTTCAAAATCACATTGTAATTTCTTAAGTATGTCATTGATATCTGAAAGTGGTATGAAATTTTCTAGTTTAGATTGATATTCTTTATCTGCTTCGAATCTCTTTTTTATTATATCTGTATCTTTAAGTTCTGTATCGCTTGGTAACTGATGTATTTTAAGTTTAATATCATCATAAACAGTTGTAAAAGATTTTAATTGAGAGAAATGTATAGATAAATTACTATTAATTACATCATAAAAATTATTTTCTACGATACTACTTAATATTTTTTCATTAGCAAAATAAATTGTAGCATCTCCTAATAAATTTTCATCAGTAATATTATCATTTAATCTAAATAAGTCATTATTGTTATCAAATGAAATATTTACTTTTAACTCACTTGACATATAGTCTCTATGTAAATATTTATCCCTTATACTGATTTGATTATTAACAATTTTAGTGTCTTTGAAATAATAAAAATTAGTATATAATGCTTCATATATAGAACTTTTTCCAGTTCCATTTTCTCCATAGATTAAACAATTTTTTGTTTTTATTTCAAATTCTAAATCATGGTGAAATTTAAAATTTTTTAAAGAAATTTTATTAATTTTCATTTGGATTCCTAAAAAAATCTACTAATCTTTGCTTTAATTTTAATTGTCTATTTTTATGTAGTTCATTGTTCCAAGTATTAATATTATTTTTTAAATAATTGACATCATAAAAATTAGATTTAATATTACTATTGTACAATTCTTTTTTAGTAATATCCATCGGTATATTATTCCCTATTAAGCTAAAGTCAGAATAATCATTATGAGTATAATTTAGAATATCTTTTAATTTTTTAATAGTATATTGAGATACTGATTTTTGTTCAGGATGAAGATACGCAAGAAGTAAAGCATAGCCTTTATATAATCGTCCAAAATAAAAATAATCCCTTTCATAGTCTGGATAAAACTCTTGCCATGAATTATCCATTATACTAATTGTTAAATCATATATATAATATTTAATAGTTGTTGTAGCACCTTTAAAATAACAATACCTTACTAAGGATTTTGAAAATTTTATTACTTCATTTTCTGAAAAATTAATACTGTTGTTTAATAAAGATAAATAAACAATTAATAAGTCTTTGGGATAATTATTTGTATATATGTCTATTAGTTGAAACCATTTTGGCAACTCATCATAATGGGATATTTTTTTAGTATCATTAAAAAATTCAATTGCATTTATGATACTATCAAGGTCATCCATTATTTCGTTGTATGATTTATTATTAAATGGTGAAATCTTATTTTTAGTATCAAAAAAATCTCTAAGACCAATTTCAGAACTTTTAATACCATTTTGTCCTCTAATTTTATAAGAATATATCTTAAATATTCTATCCATAGAATATTTTGTATCATCACATTTTTTATCTAAATTTTTCCATCTTTCTATAAACTTGTCATCATTGAGATCATTTAATGCCATTGAGTATAGTTCAGCTTTAAATATATCAGCATTTGAAAGTTCTAAACCTCTATTATTGATAGTTTCAAATATTTTTAGTGCTTTTTTTCTTGCTTCTTTATATTGACTATCTTCACTTTCGATAGGTAATAAAGACACATAGTTTAATAAAAAATCGGAAAATTTATTAAGATTATTTACTTCTTGGAATTTTTTTAGTTCCTCATAAAAATATTTAATATTTACTTTAAAATTATTATCTTTCTTAGCCACTTCTAAATTTCCAACAGGAGTGCTTATTACTTCTTTTAAATATTTTGCATCTTTGTCTTCAAATACTCTAGTTTTAAGTCTTATTTCTACTGGTTTTCCTTCACTGTCATTTATCCAAATCATGTTTTTTAAATCAATATTTTTTGGTAATAAATTAGACAATACTTGGATTAAAAGAGTTAATGTTATTAATCTTTGTTGACCATCTATTACTTCTACAGTATCTCTTTTTTCACTACTTTTAGCTAATACTATATTTCCTAAAAAATATCCTTGTTCGTTATTTTCTAAAAAAGCATTCTTTAAATCTTCAAATAAAACTTCACAATTATCTCTGCTCCATGAGTATGCTCTTTGATAAGGAGGAATAATATATTCTAGCTTTCCACTAAAAATATCTCTTATATATTTTTGTTCTGCATTTAGTCTTAGTGCCATATTTGTTCCATACGTATAGATTATTGTATTCTATCTAAATATGACATTATTCAAACTTTAGTAAATCTTGTGTTATCTTAATATAATTGTCCATAATAGCAGTTTTAAACTCTATATGCTCAATTTTTTAAAATAAATTTTATAGTACAATTTTCTATAAAAATACTTAATAATTTATGGTTTAAAGAGATTATCTTAGAATTTTGACTAGTTATTTCACAGTCTCTCAGTAGAGATATTTAATTTTTATGATAAAATCGACAAAAAAAATATGAGTTAAGCGATGCTACTAAAATTACTACTTTTTTTATTTATACTCTCAGAGCTCAATGCATCTAAAATAGAAGCAGAGTTTGAAGCGGGTATTTACCTTCCAAATTTAGGTGGAACTATTACAAATAGTGTAGCTCCCTCAAATTTTGAAGATGATTTTAACCATGTTAAAGCAGAAGCTACATACCTCTCTTTAGATCTGACTTTAGATTATGACTATATTCCAAACCTTTTTGTAAGTTACTACTATATGCAAAACAGAGAAAATGCTACTCTTGAAAAAAATGTTAGAGTTGCTGATGGTGATTTTAACAGCTCTGTTGTAAGTTCTCTTGATTATCAAGTTATTAACTTCACACTCTACCAAGATTTTAAAGTCAAAGGCTCTCGCTTCTCTTTTTTTGGTGGAGATTTCTATAGCGGAGATTTAGAGTTTGATGCTGGGGTAAATACAAAACTTCTCTTATGGGAATTTCAAGTAACAGATACGAGTAGCTCATGGATAAAAGTAAACACATTTATCCCACTACCCTATGTAGGGGTTAAGTACTATTTATATAATTTGACACTTTATGGTGATACTAGTATTTTGGCGTTTAGTAAAGCTAACTCATCTTCATATCGTTTAGGTATAGACTATAAAGTTGTTGAAAATTTATCTTTTAGTGCAGGGTATATTTATGAGCAGTTTGAAGTGTTAGAAGAGCAAGATAGTGTAGACTTTTATACAAGTGGATATAAATTAAGTGTCAAATATGCTTTTTAATAAGTTAGGAGAATAGAGAATGAAACAGTTAAGTATAGTGTTATTACTTTTAAGTAGTTTAGCTTTTGCTAAAGATGGATACCCTGATGGGGATATAGAAGAGTATAAACCAGAAATATTAGTGGTTCCAAAAACAGTACAAAGTAAAAGTAATGAGAGTAAACCACAAGCATCTATAGACTCAATTATACGAGTAAATGTAGTTGGACAAGGTGTTTCACCAAGTTTTGCTTCATCACCAGCACAATCTTATGCTTTAGCAAAAAGAGCAGCTACGGCTGATGCTTATAGACTATTAGCTGAAAGAGTAAGAGGTGTTAATATTGACGGAAGTGATACTATTAAAAACATGGCAGTTAAGAACTCTACAATTAACACTAAAGTTCAAGCATTAATTAGAAACGCCAAAATTCTTGAAACAACATTCAAAAATGGTTTATGTGAAGTTGAGATGGAAGTCTTAATAGATAAAAACCTTTTTAGATAATTTTTTTATAAAAGAGTCTACTGGAACATTGTTTGCTTTAAGTTTTATATAATCTTAACATTTAGATTATATAAATACTAAGACAGGAGCTTTAGATGATTTCCTTAGACAAAAAAGTAGAGTCTTCATTTTCTCCTTTACCCTCTTTAAAAGAGAGTGAAGATAAACAAATATCTTCATTTTCAGATCTACTGAAAGGTTTTCATTTTCATGAAGAGAAAGAAAATACCTTACTTACTAAAGAGATACCCCCTAAAGAAGAGATACCAAAAACGGTAGATAAACTTCTTTCTCTTTTGCAAAATAGTTCTGATTCACAAAATCAAGCTGTTGTACTGATAGCTCCAAAAGAGTTAAAAGTTCTTATATCTAATGCAAAACAGAGTTTAAAAAATCAAATACTTCATAGCGATGCTTACAAAAAATCTGAAATTAAAGAGTTACCAAAAACACTTAAAGGTCTTGTTGAGGTTGCTAAAAAATTTGACTTACAGATAAGCAAAATTTCTATAGAGAGTATTTCAAGCAGTGAGCCTAAAGTTAAAAGCAGTGAAATTCCTAAATTAAACACTTTAAATAGAACTCTAGGAATCGAAGTAGAGAGTAAAAAACAGGAGCTTAAACCTCTTGCAGCAATTTTAAAAATGACTAAAGAGACTCCCCCTAACAGAGAGATAAAAGTTATTTCTGAAGTCAAAATAGAGAGAACAGAAACAAAAAAAGAGCCCAGCTCTAAAAATATTTCTGAATTATTAAAAGAGAGTTCTTCTACGACTAAAACAGAGTCTAAGTTAGAAAAAGCACCTTTAGTTAATGAGTATAAAACAGATACTCAGCCAAAAGAGATACTCTCAAAAAATAGTTTGAAAAAACCGACACAAACTCCTTTAGATTTAAAACAGACAAAACAAGAAGAGCTCCCAAAAGATGAAAAGTATAATCAGGTTAAAATAGCTACAGCACTTAAAAATTCTATGCCAAAAGTGCAAGAGCTTGATGTTAAAAGTAATGTAGGTGCAACTCAGCAGATTTCTACAGTACATAGAGTAGAAAAAAATCCAAAAGTAAAAGCAGATGAAACTCTAAAACTACTTCTTAGAGGTGATAAAAAAAGAGAGACTAGTTTAGGATTAACAGCAGATTTTAGTGTCTCAACTGCAAAGGTAATCGCGCCAACGGCTTCTACAGATGCTTTAAAGTCTCTTGCTTCGTTACTTCATGGAAATAGTGATAAAAAAGAGAGTAGTGTAGAGTTTAAAACAGAGAGTGTAACCATAAATAAAGCAGATAATTTTGAGGTAAAACTCAATGAAGCTAAACAGATGCTCAAATACCTCTCCTCAGATGTTAAAACAGCTATAGAAGATTATAAGTCACCATTTACAAGAATTAAAGTACAACTAAACCCTCAAAAACTTGGTGAGGTTGATTTGACAATAGTACAACGTGGTAAAAATTTACACGTAAATATTAGTTCAAACAATGCAGCTATAAATACTTTAGCAATGAATGCAAATGAGTTAAAAGTGCAGTTAAATAACAGTGGAATAAATAATGCTACATTAAACTTTAATAACTCTGCACAAAGTGAATCAAACTCACAACAGCAGCAGAGACATAACGAGCAACAAGCTCGAGATGAATATGTTTACTTTAAAGACGAAGAGAGTAATGAAGAGTTAGTAAGCTCTTTAGAAATTGTTGTTCCGAGTTATGCATAGAGATTAAAAGGAGTTTATTATGGCTATTACATCAACAGGGCTTAATGCTGCAACAAATCAAGAAGTAGCATCTACAGCAGCAGTAGCGAACAAAACAGCTCTTGGAAAAGATGACTTTTTAACTCTTCTTTTAGTTGAGTTACAGCATCAAGATCCTACAGAGCCTATGGATAGTGAGAAAATTTTAAGTCAAACATCACAACTAGCAACATTAGAAGCATCAGAAAATACAAATAAAGCACTTGCAAATTTAGCAGCTTCACTTGGAAGTTCACAGCAGTTTTCAACTATTGCCGCTATTGGAAAAACAGCAGATTTAGGAAGTGATGCTATCTCTCTTGATGAGGGTGCAAGTAGTACATTTGAAGTCTATTTTCCTTCAGATATTCAGCAGGGAACATTGAATATTACTGATTTGGATGGAAAGGTTGTGAAAACTTTAGATGTTGGTTCAAACCCTTCTGGTGTTTACAAGTTTACATGGGATGGAACTAACTCAGCTGGAGAATCTGTTGAGAGTGGCGTTTATAGAGTAAATGCAGACTATACAGACTCTAATGGAACAGCACTTAAGACAAGACTCGGTGCTTATCCTATTGAATCTGTTCGATTTGACAAGGGAAACACGCTTGTTAAAGTTGGTTCAAATTATGTACCTTTAGAGAATGTGGTAGAGGTTTACTAAGGAGTTTATTATGTTAACTCAAGCTTTTTATAGTGGTATCACTGGTTTACAGAGTAACTCAACGGGTATTGATGTTGTTACAAATAACTTAGCAAATATTAACACAGTTGGGTACCGATCTTACGATGTTGAATTTTCATCTCTTTTTGAAGAGAGTTTAGTCTCTATGGGAAGTTCTAATGTAGCTAACAGCAGTGTTGGAATAGGAACAAGAGTAAGCTCAACTGCTATGAGAGAGAGTACGGGTTCTATTCTTCTTTCAGATAGAAATACAGACTTAGCTATAGATGGTGATGGTTGGTTTTCTGTTAAAGGTGAAGGAAACCCCCTCTACACACGTGATGGAAACTTTACTTTTGACACAAATAACGATCTTGTATCTACAGATGGTCTTTATGTTCTTGGTACAATGGGAAATAATATTTCGCAAAATAATACTTTAACAAATAAGTTAGATACTCTAGGTTTAAGTGAAGTCGACCAACAAGAGAAACTACGTTTTCCAAAATATCTAACTTATCCTCCCGAAGCGACAAAAAATGTGCAGTTTTTTGGAAATCTTGGTCTTACTAAAGATACTAGAACAATGGGAACAAGTGTTGTAGATAAACAGAACAATAGAAATCAGCTCATTCTTGAATTTAATCAAAAAGATATACAGACTCCTCCTGGAGTTCAGTGGGATGTTGTAGCAACAATAAAAAGTGTTGATGGTGAGACTACTTTTAACACAAAAAGTGGTGTTGTGGAGTTTGATGCTACAGGTGCTTTAGTATCCAACTCACTTCAGACAATAGACAACCAAGGTACTACGGTTAATATAGATTTAGGAAGTGGTTATAGTGGTGTTATTGCTACAAATACAACTTCTGTAACAGGCTCCTCAACAGCAGATGGGACAATCGGTGGTGACCTTTTAGGATACGAAATTAATAGAAATGCCGAAGTGATAGCGAGTTTTACAAATGGTGAACAGAGTGTTGTTGGAAAAGTTGCACTATTTCATTTTCAAAATGACCAAGGCTTAGATCGTTTAAATGGTTCAAGATTTCAAGAGAGCTCTAATAGCGGAAAAGCTATTTTTTATAAAAATGAGAAAGGTGAAAATATTAACAGTTCATCTATATTAAACTTCAGTTTAGAAGGTTCAAACTACGACATGGCAAGTGGGCTTACTGAACTTATAATACTTCAAAGAGCTTACGATGCAAGTTCTAAGTTAGTAACAACAGCCGACCAGATGATGCAAAAAGCACTCTCTATGGATGCATAAAAAGCTTAAGGTAAAGTTGGAACACTAAATGCTATATATCTTTTAACAAATACTATTTTTTTTAGATAGTCTATAAAGGATTTAAAATGTTAAAATCACTTTTCTCCGGTGTTTCTGGACTACAGTCTCATCAAATTGCGATGGATGTAGAATCAAATAATATTGCAAATGTAAACACGACAGGTTTTAAATACTCTCGTGCAAACTTTTCAGACCTTTTAGCACAAACAAAATCAATAGCAACTGCCCCACAAGGCTCTCTTGGTGGTAAAAACCCTGTTCAAGTTGGATTAGGCTCTACGGTGAGTTCTATGACACGTATCTTCTCACAAGGTTCTGTTCAAAACTCTGATAAAAATACAGATGTTGCGATTCAGGGAGATGGTTTTTTTATTATCTCTCCAGATGGTGGAAATACATATAAATACACAAGAGCAGGGGACTTTAAGTTTGATGCAGGTGGAAACTTTGTTGATAACAACGGTTTTATTACACAAGGTTGGTTAAGAGACTCTACAACAGGTCTTGTTGACTCAACTGCCCCTATTACAAATATTAACATCCCACCAGGACTTACAACACCTGCTAACCCAAGTACAGAAGTAGTTCTAAAAGCAAACCTAAATTCAGGTTCAAAAATAGAGAGTTTTTCACCTGCTTATAATGTAAAAACGGGAACACCTCCAAGTGTTACAACTCCAGGAACTGGTGATGCATTTGATGCAAATGGAAACCCAATATCTTCAGGAAACCTAGGTGTTATGTTTAATGAAACTGGTGAAGCATTTTCTCTACAAACAGGTCAGGGTATCTGGGCATCATTTCAATCAACAACACTTTTAGGAACTGCGGATGTGACAGCGGGAAGTGTACTTGATATTCGATTTACACTTGATGATGGAACAGTTATAGATATTGATGATGCAGGTGGTTCCACACCAACAGCAAATGCAAATGCTTTTGCATCAAAAATAAATGCTCAATCTTCTGTAACAGGTGTAACAGCAAATGTTAACTTAAC
>Ga0256826_1002873_pt1 | contig 10430 bp, 10 predicted proteins | sample CV79metaG_FD_185975 | JGI IMG/M metagenome (GOLD analysis project Ga0256826, IMG submission 185975) | Hydrothermal vent microbial communities from East Pacific Rise, Pacific Ocean - CV79 | ecosystem: Environmental > Aquatic > Marine > Hydrothermal vents | place: Pacific Ocean: East Pacific Rise... | reverse complement strand
TGTTGAAGCATATGGTACAGTAAACCCAGAAGCAATGCAAACACTTCCTAAAGAGCAATTTGAAGGTGTAGATCTTACTGAAGGTATGACACTTTATGGTCAAGGTGAAGATGGTCAAACTGTACAAGTAACAGTAAAATCATTTGATGATAAAGAAGTAAAAGTAGACTTCAATCACCCACTTGCAGGTAAAGACTTAATGTTTTCAGTCGTAGTACTTAGTGCTAGAGCAGCAACAGAAGATGAAATTGCAGCTGGTCAAGTTGGTGGAGCACAAGGTGAAAGTTGTGGTTCTCATGGAGAAGGTGACGGATGTGGTTGTAGCCACTAAGTTAATCAATAATTGACCTCTTTTGAGGTACTTAGAAGTAAGTAAAATTATTTTACTTACTTCTTACCCCTTTTTTATTACATACTACATCTCTAACTATTCTTTTTTGACTTTATTTTGACTTTATTTTATTAAGATATCCAATATCAGGAGATAAAAGCATGAATTCAACAGAAAAACTTTTTGATATTAATAAAGTCTTAAAAAATATATTTATATTATTAAAACCATTAAGTAAAGAAAAAAATATTGAACTCATTTATGAAATGGGTATAAGTATACCAAGAGAACTTAGAGGTGATAATTCCATTTTAGAGAAACTTTTCTCTACTATACTTACATTTGTTTTTCAAAATACTAATCAAAAAGAAATTTTACTTTCTCTTGAGGCACCAGAAGATTTTTTATATGAAGAAAGTATTTCTTTTAAAATTACAAATACGAATATTCCAAAAGAAAAAATACTTGCATTTTTAGAAACAGGTTTAGGTAATAATATAGAATTACTTAGTGGACAGATTATATATGATAAAGAGGTAGATATTCATATAGATATTCCTTTTACTATTGGTGAATTAGGATTTAGAAGACACTACAGGTTACCATCTAAATCTATGTTGGATAAAAAAGTACTTCTAATAGTTGAAAGTGAAAATGCTACTAAAAATATTGGTAAAATGTTTAAATATTTTCCTTATGATGTAGATGTAGGTTTTGAAAAATTTAAAGAAGATAAAGTAAATTTCTCTAAGTATGATTTAGTTGTTATTGAAGATAGGTTAATTACAGAATCTTTTTCATATAAGATAAGTAAAATTCAAGAAGAAAAAAATCTTAAATATGTAATTTTAGGAAATGAAGATATAAATATAGATCATAATATAGCTCGGATTTCTACACATTTAGTAAGACCTGTGACGCAAGAGAGTATATTTGAATTAATTATCTCACTTTTTGAATATGATGAGATTCGAAAAAATAAAAAGATAAACAATCCAATATTAGATCTAAAGATAAAAACACCTCAAAGTTTACAACATAGAGTCAAAAATAGTGATGTACATACAATGACTAAAAAGAAAAAACAACTATTAGTGTTAAATACAAGAATTGGTTTAGAGAATGCCAAAAAGAATGGATTATTATATTCATCAGAACTTGAAAATTTTTTAGAAACTTTTAATAAATCAGATTTATATTTTAGACAAATTGTGAATGAAAAGCAGACTAATAAAATAAAAGATTTTTGTATAGATTTGGAAAAACAAGCTAAGATTATTGGAGCTGAAAGTATGTTGAAATTTTCAGATACTGTAAGCCTTATTTTTGTATATGATAAATTAGATATGCTACCAATATATCCTGGTAGGTATCATATAGAACTACGTAAACTTGTAGCAGAAATAAAAAAGTATTTACATATTCAGTAAATACTTATTTTTCATACTTTTCAAAATCTTCTTTATTCACACCACAGTCTGGACACTCCCAATCATCAGGGATATCTTCGAAGGCAGTTCCTGGTGCTATGCCACTATCTGGGTCACCTAGAGCAGGGTCATATATGTATTCACAGACGGTACAAATGTACTTTTGACTCATTATAAATCCTTTTTAACTTTATACTATTGATGTTAAGTGTATTTTCTGTGTAGGTGGCTTACAGCTTCCCTAAACTAAACATGGTAAAATACACAAAATATTTTATATTACAAAAGGACACGTATGTCAATTAAATGTGCATTTTTATTCCCAGGTCAAGGGTCACAATCTGTAGGGATGGGACAAGACTTTTTTAACAACTCAGATGTTGCAAAGCAAATGATAGCTGATGCAAGTACTAGAACAGGTATCAATTTTGAAAATCTTCTTTTTACTGAGAATGACGATTTGGGTCAAACAGAGTTTACACAACCAGCTATCTTACTTGTAGGAGCCATTGCTCATAAACTTTTTACAGATGCTACAAAGATGACTCCTGAACTCACTATGGGGCACTCTTTAGGTGAATTTACAGCATTAGTAGCTGCGGGTGCATTAGATGCTATAGATGCTGTTGAACTTGTGAACCTTAGAGGTAAACTGATGGCAGAAGCATGTTCTAAACAAGAAGTAGGAATGATGGTCTCTTTAGGACTCTCAGATGATGCGGTAGAAGAACTATGTGCTACGCAAAGAGAAGCAGGACTACAAACTTGGGCTGTAAATTACAATGCTGATGGGCAAATAGTCATCGCAGGAATTAAAAAAGATTTAGAGCTACTAGCACCTATGGTAAAAGAAGCTGGTGCAAAAAGAGCAATGTTACTTGATATGTCAGTGGCATCTCACTGCCCACTACTTGAGTCAGCTTCCGCTCCACTAGAGGCAAAACTGAAAGAGATGCTAAAAGATGACTTCATTGCACCTGTTATCTCTAACGTAACGGCAAAAGCATATAACACTAAAGAAGAAGCATTAGATTTACTTCCTCAACAACTGGTTAAACCAGTACTTTATAAGCACTCTATGGCGAATATTGATGATGAGGTTGATTGCTATATCGAATTTGGTAATGGGAATGTGCTTAAAGGGTTAAATCGTAAAGCAACTAAAAAACCACACTTTAACGTAAGTGATATGGCCTCTCTTGAAGCAACTATTGCTGCTATCAAGGAGCTTTAATGTCTAAAATTGCCATTATGGGGGCTATGCCTGAAGAGGTAGAGCCAATTGTTGCGAAGTTAGAGAACTTAAAAGAGACAGTGTATGCTGCTAATACCTATTATGAAGGTTTATACAATGGTCAAGAAGTAGTTGTTGCTTACTCTAAAATAGGTAAAGTATTTGCAACCTTGACTGCGACGATGCTTATAGAGAAATTTGGCTGTGATAAATTACTCTTTTCTGGAGTAGCTGGGGCAATCTCTGATGAGCTTAAAATTGGTGATCTTATTATTGCTGATGGACTTTGTCAGCATGACTTGGATATCACTGCTTTTGGACACCCTTTTGGGTATGTACCAGAGGGTGAAGTATGTATTCCTACAGATGTAAACCTTAGAAATACTGCTAAAGAGGTAGCTGCTTCTAAAGGGCTAACGCTTAAAGAGGGTGTGATAGCAACGGGTGATCAGTTTGTAGCAAATGTAGATCGTAAAGACTGGATAGGTTCTGAATTTAAAGCAGATGCTTTAGAGATGGAAGGTGCTTCTGTGGCTGTGGTTTGTTCTGCATTAGATGTACCATTTTTTATTTTACGTGCTATAAGTGATAGTGCCGATATGGATGCGAGTTTTAATTTTGATGAATTTCTTGAAAGTTCAGCAAAGATAAGTGCTGACTTTATTCTTTCGATGGTTGATGCTATAAAAGAATAGATTTTTCATAGGCTATATTTCCATTTATTTGGATTGTGGCGTTGTGATTCTCTTCATTTTTTTTAGAAAAAAACGAAGCAAAAAAATCGTTGCTCCTCTCGAATCGCGTTGCTTACAAAGGCGTTCGGAGCAACAGGCACGCGTTGCGTGATTTAATTAGGATGTGATTGTATGGACGATAACCAAAGACGCTCAAAAGCTAAAACCATTCCTATGAGTAAAAAACTTCTTAAGGTCATAGGTAAGACCAATGGAGAGTTTAAACTAATAGGTGAGGGTGATAAGATACTTGTGGGTTTGAGTGGAGGGAAAGATTCTCTTGCACTTATACATGCAATGAAACATATACAGCGTCATGCACCTTTTTCTTTTGAATTTGAAGCATGTACTATAAAGTATGGTATGCCTGATGAACATTATGAGTTCTTAACCAAACATTGTAATGAATATGAGATAAAGCATACGGTATATGATACAAATATCTTTGATGTTTCACAAGATGCAATAAGAGAAAACTCTTCTTTTTGTTCTTACTTTTCTCGTATGCGACGTGGAGCACTCTATAGTTTTGCTGAAGAACATAGTTTTAATAAAATAGCTCTTGGTCATCATTTTGATGATACTGTAGAGAGCTTCTTTATGAATATGTTTTACAATGGAAGCATGAGAGCCTTAGCACCTATTTATAAGACAAGTCGAGGGGTACATCTTATACGTCCACTTATACAGGTACGTGAACGTCAGTTACGTGATTTTGCAACAGAGAATAATTTACAAATCATAGGTGATGAGGCTTGTCCTGCTATGCTTAAAGATGTAAAAATGCCCCATGCAAGAGCAAGTACGAAAGCGTGGCTAGCAGAGATAGAAGAGAAAAATAAAGATGCCTTTAAAATGTTTAAAGCCTCTTTTAAACATATCCATGATGATACTTTTTTAGACCCAGAGCGTTGGGATAGGGATGATATATGAATCGTAAGCAATTTGTGTCTACTAGCTCAGGCCGCATAGACAAAATACTAGCTCAAGAGCTAGACGTAAGCCGTAACCAAGTAGAAAAACTTGTAAAAGATGGGCTTGTCTCTGTCAATGGAAAAACTATTAGTAAGACAAGTCTTAAAGTAGTAGAGGGTGATGAGATAACGTATGAGTTTAAAGAGGCTGAGAAACGTGTAGTCCCTCCTATAGACTTTGATGTAGAAGTGTTGTATGAAGATGACTATCTACTCGTGGTAAATAAACCTTCTGGACTTGTGGTGCATCCTGCTCCTTCTGTGAAAGAGCCTACGCTTGTGGATTGGCTGATACATAAAGGTATTTCACTCTCTACTATTAGTGGAGAGGAGCGTCATGGGATTGTGCATCGTATAGACAAAGAGACTACGGGAGCTTTAGTAGTAGCGAAGGATAACAAAACACATGAGAAGCTCAGTGAGCAACTGCAAGATAAGAGTATGGGGCGGTACTACCTTGCACTTATAGACTGTCCACTTAAAGATGATACTATTGTTGACAAACCTATAGGACGAAACCCTAAAAATAGACTTAAAATGGATGTTGTATCTCATGGAAAGACGGCAAAAACAGCTTTTGTAAAATTGGCACAAACTGTATATGATGTAGAACTTATAGCTGCAAAACTCTTTACTGGACGGACACATCAAATACGTGTACACCTCAATACTTTGGGACGTCATATATTGGGTGATGATTTATATGGATTTAAGACCAAAAGAGATAAAATATCGCGAGTTAATCTACATGCATATCTGCTATACTTAGTCCACCCACATACAGGTGAAAAAATGGAGTTTGTAGCCCCACTTTTTGATGATATGACACGTTACATAACAAAATATTTTGATCAAGAGATAGTCAATAAGAAAATTAATCCTGAAACATTGGGGACACTTTTTACACACATTTAGTGGTTATATTAAGTTAGAGATTTATAAAAGCAGGGAATATGCCACATTTAAAAGTTAGACCATTTGATACATCAATCATAAAAGAAAAAGTTACACAGAGTTCTGTGATGACATCTTTTGCTACATCTATGACTAGTAAAGACATGATTATAGGGGTAGAACATAAGGGTGAAGAGTTTTTACTTCAGCTTAAACCTGATGATAAAGCCTATTTACTCAAATATGATAAAGTGACACGTCCACTTAAAGTCAATATATTAAAAGAAGCACTGGGTATTGTCTCTGAAGAGTTAGGACTAGAGGTATTCTCTTCAAATATTACACTCTCCAACACTAAAGCAGCACTCTCTTCAGAACATTTTAAAAAGATAGAAGATTTCGAAAACATCTCTTATCCTAAAGAAAAAGTATCTGTTGAGGTAGGTTTTGGTTCGGGTAGACACTTACTGTATCAAGCTGAGAAAAATCCAGACACACTTTTTATTGGGCTTGAGATACATACTCCTTCTGCACAGCAAGTACTCAAACAGATAGAACTGCAGAAAATCGATAATATTTGGGTAGTAAACTATGATGCGAGGCTTTTTTTAGAGATGCTTCCTTCAAATCTTTGTGAGAAAATCTTTGTACACTTTCCTGTACCATGGGATAAAAAACCACAGCGTCGAGTCATTTCTAAGAGTTTTTTATCTGAATCTATGAGAGTACTAGGCAAAGAGGGGCGTTTGGAACTACGTACAGACAGTGATAACTACTTCTGGTACTCGCTAGAGACTTTCTTTTCTGTACCTAAAACAGAAGTGGAAATACGTAAAAATGAAGCTTTAGAAGTGACGTCAAAGTATGAGGCTAGATGGCTTCGTCAAGAAAAAGATATTTATGATGTCTATGTAAAATGTACAGAAGAATCAGCCACTAAAGAGGGTTCTATAGACTTTAATTTTAATGCTGTAAAATATAGTAAAGGCATAGAAGAAAGATTACCTAAAAAAGCATTGGTTTTTGAAGGATATTTTGTTCACTTTGAACGTATATTTAAAGTGTCAGATAAAACACTTCTTATTAAATGTGCTTTTGGTAGTTTTGATAGACCAGAACATAAATATGTTTTTTTAGAGGAAGATGGATGCCGTTATTTTGTTTCAGAACCTGTAAAAACAACAGTGAATTTTCAAGCACATCAAAAATTAGTAGAGCAACTTATGCTCACAGAAGGATAGCCATACATGTCTAATGTCATTCAAGCTTCACAACTCACATTGGCATATGATAATGGTGAAAAAGAGATTATTAAAGATGCAAACTTTAGTATTAAAAAAGGTGAATTTGTTTTTATTACTGGACCCAGTGGTTCAGGAAAATCTACTTTACTTAAAGCCCTTTATGGACAGCTTAGACCAACAGCTGGAAGTCTTATTATTGGGGGTAATGATTTATCAAATATCCGACGTAATAAACTTCAAGAGCTCCGTACGCATATGGGTATCATTTTTCAAGACTATAAACTTGTAAATGAATGGACAGTGTCAAAAAATGTTGTATTACCTTTGATGATAGCAGGCTATTCAAGTGAGATACAAGAGACACAAGCACGTAGACTCCTTAAACACGTTAAACTCTCTGAATATGGAGAGAGGTATCCACTTGAACTTTCTGGTGGTGAACAGCAACGTGTTGGAGTGGCTAGAGCACTCTCTAAAAACCCGGTGGTAATACTTGCAGATGAGCCTACAGGTAACCTTGATGATTATTCATCAAATGTGATTTGGGATTTAATGGAAAATGCTTGTCAACAACTTGATACAACAGTTTTAGTAGTGACACATAAAATTCCAACCATTTTCTCATTACCATATAGACATTTTATTATTGAGAGTAAGGGTGTATATGAAGTTCATTAAAAACCATCTTATGTTTATCTTGCCATTGATGGCCATTTTACTGGGTGTTGAGTTTTATCTGGTATTTGAACGTACAACAAACTCTTATGAGAAGACTTTAACTGAGGGTTACTCAATGTTAGTCGTGAGTAAAAAACCAGTTAAACTGGAAACATTTCAAAAGCTTAATCAGCATATTATTACCTCTACACAGATAGAACGCAGTAATATTGTCTCAGAGGTAGTAAAAGGGATTAGTAAAAGCAATTCTGAAGCAATACTCAAGGCACTGCCATATTTTTATAATTTAGGTTTGAATTCTTATTTGCATACCAATGCATTGGGACAAATAAAAAAAGATCTTGAGGCAGATAAAAACATTAAAAAAGTAGAGACTTTTGGATCTTCTTATAACTCTAGTTATAGGCTTTTTGCTTTTATAAAATTGACTTTAAAAGTTTTTATTATTTTTATGGCTGTGGTAAGTCTCTTTTTGATTATTAAGCAGATGGAGATATGGAAATATGCACATAAAGAGCGTATGCGAGTTATGGAGATATTTGGTGCGCCTTTGATGTTACGTTCTGGAGTACTGTTCCGTGTGGCATTTGTAGATGCGATATTTGCAACTATATTTGTATCAGGAATTTTCTTTTATATTAAATTTTACTGGGCTGTACAGAGTGGTATAGATATAATGATGCAAAATAAAGAAGAGCTTTTTCAAGTAGCTGATATTGGTATATTATTTGGTTCAGCTATTGCTATTGTTATTGTAGCCGTCTATTCAGTTGTATTTTCTAATAAGGGAGTACAGGAGTGAAATCCTTCTTAATACCCTTTTTTCTTACCCTTTTGCTTTCATGGGGAGTACTTTATGGTGCTTCAACAACATCTAAAATTAAAAATTCTAAAAAAAATCTCTCTGTCACTTCTTCTGCAAAGAAAAAGGCAAGTAGACGTTTAGATAAGATTGCCAAAGATATTAAGTCTGCAGGGAAAGATATTGTTTATTTAGAAAAAAAGATGGATGAACTTAAACAGAGTCAAGTTAAAACGGAGAAAAAATATACTTTACTTAAAAAAGAACTTGTAACTTTTGAAAAAGATTTTGAAGAGACAAGTCATTCTTTAGAAGTAAAGCGTAAAAAGTTTATCTCGTTACTCTCCGAACAGTTCTCTATAGTCTTTGCTATGGAACAAGCGCATGAACCTACAGAAGAGTCAATTATTTTGCATGAGGTTTATAATACGTATAAAAAGCAAAATGCTAAACTATTGGCAACACTACGCTCAGATATAGTGTTACTTAAAAAACGTAAAAAATCTAAACTCACTTTACGTAATAAAACGAAAAAAGAGATAGCTAGGATTATTAAGAAAAGAGACTCTTATGCACAGAAAAAAATAGCAAAAGAGAAACTGCTTAAAAAACTTTCTATAGATGAAGAGAAGTACAATGTAAAGCTTGAAAAAATTGTTGATAAACAAAATTCACTACGTTCAACACTGGCAAAATTAAATATTTTACATACACAAGAGGTTGAAAAGGCACGTAAAATAGCAGCTGCAAAAAAAGAGGCAATGCGTCTTGAAAAAAAACGTCAAAGAAAGATACGTAAGGCTAAAGCATTAGCCCGTGCAAAGGCTAGAAAAGCTAAAGAAGCTTTACGTAAGGCTAAGACAGAAGAAGAGAGAGTTGAAGCACGCCTTGCCGCTAAAGAGGCAGAAGCTGAAAATAAAAAAGTCTATAAAGAGAGTGAAAAAGTAAGACAAATAAACTCTTCTTATACAAAATCACAAACCTATAAATATAGAGGTAATAAAACAATATCTCCTTTAGTAGGAGCTAGAGTTATTAAAAAATTTGGTACTTATGTTGACCCTATTTATAAGATTAAAATCTTTAATGAATCGATTACCTTAAAAGCGAAAAAAGCCAATGCAAAAGTGAAAAATGTGCTTAATGGTAAAGTAGTGTTTGCAGGAAAAAGTTCAATGTTAGGAAAAGTAGTTGTGGTCTCTCATAGTAAAAAGATACATACCGTTTACGCAGGACTTTCTAAAATTGCACCTACGATTCATGTAGGATCAAAAATAAAAAGAGGTTATGTGATAGGAAAAGTCAGTGAAAAACTTATTTTTCAAGCAACAAAAAACTCTAAGCATATCAACCCCTTGAAATTAATAAAGATATAAATATTTCATATAATTTACCACATTTATGCTATGATAAGCTAAACATTATATATGCCAAAACTATTGTGAAGTAGTGACGGAAAGTTATGGGTCTTTATTTTTTTTAAAGATCGCCAAACTGCACATGGGATTTGGATATATAACCTTCTACCGTTTTTTCATATTTCCCTCAATTTATAGTGATAATATATTTATAGTTTGGGGGCTATTTGTGAAAAATTTATTTTATAGTTTTATTTTGATATTTATTTTTACTGGATGTAATGAGAATATAGATAATAAAAAACCAATTATTACACTTAATGGTGCGGATATTGAGCTTGTTATTGATTCTGAATATGTTGATGCAGGTGCAAAAGCATTTGATAATATTGATGGTGACATTTCAGATAGAATTGTTGCTCTCAGTGATGTTGATACTAGTGTTGTAGGTCATTATAGTGTTACATATAATGTGAGTGATATTGCCGGTAATAAGGCAGATAGTAAAATAAGAGTTGTAATGGTTCAACCCAGAGATGTGATGGATGTGACTAAACCAACGATTACGTTAGTAGGTGCTGCAAGTATCACCCTTAATCAAAACGCAAGTTACACTGATGCAGGTGCTACAGCACAAGATGCTGTAGATGGAGATATCACAGCCAATATCATAACCCTAAACCCTGTAGATACTTCTATCGTAGGAACCTATACTGTCACCTATGATGTAGATGATAGTGCAGGAAACAGT
>Ga0256826_1002872_pt1 | contig 10431 bp, 12 predicted proteins | sample CV79metaG_FD_185975 | JGI IMG/M metagenome (GOLD analysis project Ga0256826, IMG submission 185975) | Hydrothermal vent microbial communities from East Pacific Rise, Pacific Ocean - CV79 | ecosystem: Environmental > Aquatic > Marine > Hydrothermal vents | place: Pacific Ocean: East Pacific Rise... | reverse complement strand
ATGCAAAAGTATGGAGTTAATGCTTCTAATATTATTTTTGAACTTCTTGAGACGGGAACCTTAGGGGATGAGAAAAAAATAATTGAGACTATTAATGAGTTAAAGGTCTTAGGCTGTAAAATCGCCATTGATGACTTTGGAACGGGGAACTCCAACTTTGCACACCTGATGTTGATGAAGGTGGATTATATAAAAATTGATGGTCAGTTTATTAAAAATATTCATGAAGACCAACAGAGTTTAAACATTACTAAAACGATTAAAGCCTTTGCTGATATGACCGGTGCTCAAACCATTGCAGAGTTTGTTTCTGAGAAAGAAATTTTTGATGTGGTTAAAAAGTTAGAGATAGATTTTGCACAAGGGTATTATATTTCAGAGCCGAAACCAGCATCTTTGATTGGGAAGATGCTGAAAATAGGGAAGACGAGTACACTGTAAATAAGGTTAAGTTACTAGGGAATAACTTAGGAGGAGTTGTATATATGTAAACACCCGTCTTAAGATGAAGTATAATAAAAATTAATCACATTAGTATCACGTGCTAGTCTATTTAGAGATTAGGTTATAATCTTGTAAACAGTTAAGGAATTTAGATGAAAGCAATTATAGTAAGTATTATAAGTTTTGTGATTTTAGCTGGCTGTGCCTCTAAAGAGTTTGACCAAAAGTCTTATGATAGACAGAATAATGTAGCCGAAAAAAGTTTAGATAAGCTAGAAAAGTAAAGCTTACTAGCAAAAATATAGAATTAGGAAAAAAGATGTTAATACCTGGTGTAGGAATGACCTTTAAACAAGTCATTAAAAATTTAGAAAAATTAGAAAGTGTTCCGATTAAAGATATGGAAGAAGAGATTGTTGATGCCTTTAATGGTTACTGCTTTCGTGGAGATGTAGAAGAAATTATCGGCTTTGATGAGTGGCCTGAACTTAAAATGGACGGGACGTATGAACTTTGTATTCGACAAGATCATGAAGACGCTTATGAGTTAACTATACATATTGACTTAAAAAATGAAAAAATTACAGTCACTAACGTACTTTAGTTTACTTCTTTTGGTTATAGTATGAAAAAAATTACAGTAGAGACTTAATGATAGATATCACCAGTAAAATTTTTCATATTCTTTGTGTTGATGACACGCCAACGAACTTGCACCTTGTTAAAAATATTTTAGACAAGAAAGGGTATAAGGTTTCTTGTGTAGAAAGTGGTGCCGAAGCCTTAGCTTACCTCAAAAAAAATCCCCGAATTGACCTTATTTTACTAGACGTTATGATGCCTAAGATGGATGGTTATGAGGTCTGTCGCTTACTTAAAAAAAGTTCAGCACGTATTCGAAGGATTCCTGTAATTTTTTTAACTGCTGTAACTGATATTGAAGGTGTAAGTAAAGGTTTTGAAGTGGGTGGAGTTGACTACTTAAGTAAACCCTTTCGTCCGATTGAACTTATAGCACGTATCAATACCCATTTGAAATTGTCATTTTTAGAAGAACAACGCTTACAACAAACAGAACTTGAACTGGTGTACATGATGAGTACTTTGGCAGATAAACATTGTGAAGATACCTCAGGGCATGTTCAAAGAGTAGCAGAATACTCGGCATTAATTGCCAAGCTTTTGGGTTATGGGGAAGAACAAGCAGAACTCATTAAAAGAGCTTCTGCCATGCATGACATTGGAAAAGTAACAACACCAGACAGTATTTTACATAAACCCAGCAAGCATACTCAAGAAGAGTTTGTTATTATGCAAGATCACGCTCAAGCAGGTTATGAGATTTTAAATAAATCAAAACTACCGCTGATGCAAGTTGCTGCCATTATTGCGCATCAACACCATGAAAAATGGGATGGTTCAGGTTACCCTCGTGGTCTTAAGGGAAAAGAGATTCATATTATAGGTAGGATTGTAGCTTTTGCAGATGTGTTAGATGCACTTTCTTCTTCAAGAAAATATAAAGATGGTTGGAATTTAGATGAAGTTTTTTCTTTCTTGAAATCACAAAAAGCTAAACACTTTGATCCACGTATAACAGATTTGTTTATGGATAATTTTGGTCTTTTTTTAGAAGTTAAAGATAAATATACTTAAATATTTTCTTTATTTCCTACAAGTCTGTCTGAATAATAAATAGCAAGCCCCGTCAACATAAATAAAACCCCTCCGTAAACAGTAAATAAAATTGTACTTGTGAATTCCATAATAGATTCCTTCTGATTTTCTAGTGGTATTGTATTAATATGATGTGTGGATAAAATGTATAGCTAAAATAATTTACTTAGTAATTTCTTTTAAATCCTTCTAAGTATTTTTCTTCAACTCCTTCTTTCTCTCTTTTAGATTTAATTCGGATAATATTTATATGAACTAGGATTATTATGCAAAAAGCTATTATTGGTGGTGGGTGTTTTTGGTGTGTTGAAGCGGTATTTACTCGGGCGAAGGGTATTATATCTGCTATGAGTGGTTATGCTGGTGGACGTCGTCCTAACCCCTCTTATGAACAAATTTGTACGGGTGCTACGGGGCATGCTGAGATTGTTACGATTACTTTTGATGAGACTGTGATTTCTTATGAAGATATTTTAGATATCTTTTTTGAGATTCATGACCCGACCACATTAAACCGTCAGGGTGGAGATGCGGGGACTCAGTACCGTTCGGTAATTTTTTATCTTAATGATGAGCAAAAAGATGCTGCTGAGGCTAAGATAGAAGAGCTACAGCACTTCTTACCTTCAACGATTGTAACGGAGTTAAGTCCTGCGCCTGAGATTTATGATGCGGAAGGTTATCATCAAGATTATTTAACGCATAACCCTAACCAAGGGTATTGCCAAGCGGTTGTATCGCCTAAGGTACAAAAATTTATGATGAAATTTAAAGATTTTATCAAGTAACTAATTGAACCCTCTACGAACATCAGATTTGCTTAGAGGGTTTAACTACCTACAAACATAAGCACTCTTATCTAGAGGTTTGCTTATGACTCCTCTTTTTGTTTTAAACTTAAATGCTACCGAACTTGACCCACTTTGAAAACTTCTGATTGCTGAAATATGAACATGAAGATGTGGACCTGAGGAAAAGCCTGTATTTCCAGAAAGACCAATGAACTGATATTTTCTAACCTCCTGTCCTAGTTTGACCTTAACCCCATTGGGTTTTAGGTGCGCGTACATTGCCATAGTTCCATCATTATGTTGAATGACGATATGGTTTGCCTTATTCATAAAGGCTTTTGAATACCCATGTTCTGTGTTCTTAGATTCAACTGCAACTACAATTCCATCTCTCATTGCATGAATAGGGGTTCCAATATTCATCTTAAAATCAAGCGCATATGCACTTTGCCCTTTGTGGGTATATTTACCATTAAAGCCTTGGGTAAGAATATAGGACTTTCCTCTTTTGTAAGGTAGAGCATAAATATATGAACCTTCATACGAAGGATTAACTCGACCTATCTGTGTAGAGTAGCGTGTCTGTAATGAAATAGCTTTACTTCTGTCATCTATGGTAAAGCTAAGAAACTTAGTTCGTGTTTGTGCTGAAAATGACCCCACATAAGGAAGCTTTTCAGAACTGCTTAGATTGACTTGTTTAGGGGCTTTAAACTTAATACTTACATCATAAAAAGCATGGTTTTCTAAGTAGAGGTCATAGCCTCCTTTGACTTTTACCATGACTACTTCAACAGGACGTTTTCTAAAAGGGTCTGGATTAAAGGCATTGAGATGTTTACGGGTCTTGGCTTGAAGGTCTTTTTGTCGTGTCTTAAACATAGCGTCAAGTAGAGCGTAAGAACTTTCATCTAGTTTATAGTCTTTTTTTAAGGTTTCTAAGTAAGCTATTTTTTTTTCTTTATGGGTCTGATAAAACTTAACAACACTTTTTTTCAAGCGGGCATCGGCTATGACAAAGGGTAAAGGGGTCGAAGTGATACTGTAAAAGGCAGAGCTGTTTTTGTCATTAATACTTTTGTAAAGTTTATGTTTATAGGCTTGTTCAATGCTGTCATGAAGTTTTTGCAGTTGACGAAGTTCTTTAAGATAGATTTTTATGTCCTTAACTTCTTTCTTGTCTAAGGCTAATCCATGTTTGATGGCTTGGCTTGTTAGGGCAATGTAGTCGTTTATTAAAGAATATTCTGTTGTAAAGTGTGTGCTTTTTTTTAGGGTTTGAAAGTTTTTTACCTCTTCAAATAGAGGGGTTCCAAGTTGAGCAAAGAGAGCAGGGTAGGTTTTAGCTAAAAGTGTAAATGATAAAAGCAAGATTAGAGTGAGTTTTTTCATGGGTTATTTTAACATAAGAAGTCAAAGAATGTTAAAGGTTTGTGTGACTAGGGGGAATCACATGAATAAGGACTTAATAATGTGTTTGTTTTCAAAGGCTAGGGAATAATCTTCGAATAAAATGAATAAATCTTTGACTTCTGAGAGAAGTATAATCACCATATGTGTAGATAATGTGTGAATTATTTCATAATTAACACATTCATCTAAGAAATATCTGCTTCGCAGACTGCCACGGCTTGTTTTGTAAACTCCGCTGTGCTTCTCTAAAGTCCACTCTGCTTTTTTGGAAAATATGTAGAGTCTTGAAAAGACTCACATGTTTAGTCTATTTATCTAATTTAAATTTCTGAATGATTTCTTCAGCTAGTTCAGCAGAAGTCTTACCTGCTGTTTGAATAACTGTATCAGCCTGAGCGATATAAAGAGGATGACGTTCATTGATGAGGGCTTTTGCCTTTGCCATGTTCTGAAGTAAAGGACGTTTTTTGAGTTTATTTTTTGCATTGTCAAAAGAGTTAATACGGTCTAAGATAGCATCAAATGAAGATTCAAGATAAATTACATGACCAATTTTTTGAAGGTTATCCACATGGTGAAAACCACCACCAATTGAGATAATGGTATTTGATACACTTTTTTTCATCCATTTAGAAAGGTTCTTTTCTAATTTTCTAAAGTAAGGTTCACCTTCTTTTTCGAAGATTTTCTTAACAGGCATGTTTTGCATGCTTTCGATGAGATCGTCACTGTCTATCGCCATACGACCGGTTTGTTTGGTGAGTTCACGAGCAAGAGAACCTTTTCCTACGCCCATGAAACCCATTAAAATTATATTATTGTTTTTCATAAGGAAATCATAGCAAAAAAAGATTACAATTTAGATGTTTAAAGTGACTTTTCATACAAAGGTCGACACGTCATGCAGAGTTTTGCGTAAGGCTTTGCTTTTAACCTTGCCATGCCTATATCTTCAGAACACATTTCACAAATATTATAGTTTCCATTACCAATACGCTCAAGTGCATGTTCAATGTCTTTAAGCTCAGCATTTTGTTGATCAGAGACGACTTGTTCTATCATCGCGTCACTTCGCATGGAAGCAAAGTCCATATCATCATTGTTTTCTTGGGTCTGTAGTTGTTTTAGCTCGTTTGAAGCCAGTTCTACATTTTGAAGGATATGCTCTTTTGCATCGAGTAGTTGACCTTTGAAAAATTCTAACTCTTGAGGTTGCATCTGAAGTCCTTTAACATTTTTTATCCTTATATTGAACCCTCTTTTAACCTAAAACTTTCTTAGAAAAAAAGTCTAATAATTTTAATAGATATTCACAAACCCTTCATTCTTTTCGTTTATAATGTTTATTAAGTAAGTATTAAAGGGGTACAGATGTATAAACTTGGACTTATCTTTTTGGTGGTTTTTTTTATTTCAAATCTTTATGCTCGACAAAATTATTCAGAGCGTGGTATAAAAACCTATAAGAAACTTTGCAAAAAATGTCATGGTAGTCCTTACAAAGGGGCTGCTATGTTAAGAGTTAAAGAGTGGAAAAAGCTTTTTAAAGATGGGGATAAAAAGATTTTAGCACTTCACATAAAGAATGAAGAAGCTTTAAAGATTTTTGAAAAGTCTTATTATAAAAACCGTCGTCGGCATTTGGTAAAGTTTTTGGTGACGAGTGCAAGTGACTCAGGAGTAGTTCCGGCTTGTGATGGAAATTATTGTGGAGAGTAAGCTATAATATAAACATGTATAAAAAATTCGTAGTCTCAATTTTATTAATAACTCTTGTCTTTATCTCTTCTATTAATGTAGTAGATGATATAAGTACTAAACAACTTGATACCGCATTTAAGCGTTCCGTAACTGTCTTTGCAATAGCAAGAGGGCTTAATGGTATTATCTCTGTTGTTCAAGGTACTGAAGTTTACGCTACTCCTGCAGGTGTTGGGGTAAACTTTGCTGTTGGGCAGGTGCTTGACCCTCTTAATGACATGGTGGAACGTTTCTCTTGGGTAATGCTGATGAGTTCGGTCTCCTTAGGTGTTCAAGAAGTGATGTTACATTTAGGAAAGACAGATTTAATTCAAGCACTTTTAGCTTTTACTGCATTAGGAATTATTGGGATGTTGTGGTTTAGACAACTGTGGCATAAAACGAGTTTTAACCTTATTTTTAAAGGTTTTATTATTGTCGTGTTTTTGCGGTTTGCTGTGCCTTTGATAGTACTTTTAAACTCGGCACTGTTTAATTATGCCTTAGAACCTAAGTATGAAAGTGCCAAAATAGCCTTAGAAATAACGCAAATTCAGTCTGAAGCATTGGTTCAAAAAGTGCAAGAAAAAAAGCGTGAAAATCGTTCTTGGATGGCATCACTTAATGTGAGTAAACAGTTAGATGAGTTTCGACTTGAACTTAAGATCTTATGGAAGTCTTTGCATGAGAAGTTTTCGCAAGCCATTGATTATATGTTAAGTTTAATCACAATTTTCATTATAGAATCTATCTTGTTCCCACTCTTAGCCTTATGGGTGTTTATGCAACTTTTTCGAGAATTTTTGCGTATGGATTTTGCTCAAATATTTGAGAAAAATAGCTAATGAAGATTTCACGTCTCTTAGTCTTTTTTCAGTTTTTCTTTTTAGGGCTTTTGTTTTTGCCTTGGGAAACACAATCAATAGCTTATGGTACAGAGCTAAAACTCTTTTTTATGGCTTCTGCTGTGGTACTTTTTATCTGGACAGTATTGTACAACCGTTTGGGTAATTTCAATATTGTTCCGGATATCAAAGACGGTTGTGAATTAATCACTGAAGGACCTTACCGTTTTATCCGTCATCCTATGTACAGTGGGGTTACGTTGATTGCTTTGGCTGAGGTAGTTTCACTTTTTAGCTTATGGAAGGTGCCAGTATTAATACTTCTGATTGTAGTTTTGTATTTAAAGGCATCCCGCGAAGAGAAGTTTTGGTGCGCAAAAACAGAGGAATACAAAGCCTTTCAAAAAAAGACAAAAATGTTTATTCCTTTTGTTTTGTAAGTTTGTTAAAAAGTAAGGGTTTTCCAGTCATTTTGAAGCGCTTGCGTTAACATCTCACCGGTATGAATCATCTCAATTCCTAAAGAAGCTAATTTTTCTGACACGCCATAATCATCGCTACAAACAACACAACAGTTGAATTTAACGCCTGTCTCTTGAACCACTTTGACTCGTTCTTGAAGCTCAGAACTTTCGGCTAAAAGTTTAGCCGAAGGACCCCAAATCATAATGGTTGCCTCATCCCAATAACCCCGAGGTAAAATAACACTTCCGTACAAAAGTATCATTTTTTTTGCCACTTCGATGTCCGCACTTGTCCAGACGATTAAAAGCTTGTTTTTCATTAATAACTCTTTTTTAGGAAGTGTAGCGTATAATACGCGCAATTTTATATAGGAAATCTTTTTATGATAACTTTTTCTGACTTACTTTTAAAACTGCAAATGTTCTGGAAAGAGCAGGGTTGTAATATTGTTCAGCCTTATGACATCTCTTCAGGAGCAGGAACTTTTCATCCTGCAACATTTTTACGTTCACTTGACTCTAAACCTTGGTCTGTTGCTTATGTGGCTCCAAGTCGTCGTCCAACAGATGGTCGTTACGGAGAAAATCCAAACCGCTTAGGCTCGTACTACCAGTTTCAAGCCCTCATTAAACCAAGCCCAGATAACATTCAAGAACTTTACCTTAAGTCTTTAGAATACCTAGGACTTGACTTAAGCCAACATGACATTCGTTTTGTTGAAGACAACTGGGAGTCACCAACACTAGGTGCTTGGGGTCTTGGTTGGGAAGTATGGTTAAATGGAATGGAAGTAACTCAGTTTACTTACTTTCAACAAGTTGGTGGAATTGCTTGTGACCCTGTTGCTGTTGAGATTACTTATGGAACAGAACGTTTAGCAATGTACTTACAAGGTGTTGATAATATTTTTGACATCGTGTGGAATGAAAATGAACATGGCAAAACACTTTACCGTGACATCCACAAAGAGAGTGAAATTCAATTCTCAAAATATAACTTTGAAGTAGCTGACACAGACATGCTTTTTAAAGACTTTGATGCTAAAGCGGCAGAGTGTAAACGTACTCTAGAAGCAGGGCTTCCTCTTCCTGCGTATGACTTATGTATGGCAGCTTCAAGCACTTTTAATGTGTTAGATGCAAGAAAAGCTATTTCTGCAACAGAACGTGCGAATTATATTCTTCAAATCCGTGAACTCTCTAAGGGTTGTGCCGAACTTTATAAGTCGCAAGAAGAAGAACGTGATTTAAGAGTCTCTACTAACTAGACCCCACCATAAATCTTGCAATATGCAATAAGATGCTTTTAGCTAAGCCCCTTATTGTATAATCTTCATTATGAATACTCCTAACAAACTCATCGGTCAAATTGATACTATCATATATGAAAATGAGAGCTTTTTTATTGCTGTTTTATCAGACAAGACAAAAATATCTGGTGAGTATGTTGAAGCACCTGTGTCGAGTCTTAAGGGTGCAGCAGTAACGCTTGAAGGTGAACTTGTTGAGCATAAAAAATTTGGAGCAACCTTTAAATGTACCTCAGTTAAAGTTAACCAATCTGAGCTTTTTTTCTTTTTAAACCGCGTGGTTAAAGGCTTTACTAAAAAGCTTACCTCGGACTTGATTGAGAAGTTTGGTGAAGAAGGGCTGATAGAAGTCTTAGACAATAACATTGAGAAACTTCTTGAGTTTAAGGGTGTTAAAGAGAAAAAACTAGAGAAGATCCAGAAATCTTGGAAACAGTTTCGCTCTATTCGTGAACTGGGTGAATTTCTAGCCCCTTTTGAAGTAAGTTCTGCGATGATTCATCTTATAGCTACGCAACTAAAAGATGTTCCTGAACCGGCTAAGAAGATAAAGAAAAATCCTTATGTACTGACCAATATAAAAGGCATAGGTTTTAGACGAGCGGATGAGATTGCTAAAAAGATGGGAGTAGGTGAACTTGATGAAAATCGTATCTATTCTGCTATCAATTATCTTATTCGTGAACTGTGTGATATGCAAGGGAACTCTTGTGTAAATGAACATGCTTTATATGGACGTCTTGATGAAGAGTTAGGGCTTTTTAACCAACATGGCTTGTATGAACACGTTATTTTAGAGATGGTTCATGAGTCACAACTTCACCGTTTTGGTGAGCTTCTTGCACCTGATATTTATTACTATGCAGAAGAACAGATTCTTTCTTTTATTAAGAAAAAAGTGAAACAAGACTTTGGTGAGATTAAAAAAGATTTAGATACCTTTGTAAAAGGTAGAGAAGTAGAAGCTGGCTTTAACCTCTCCGAAGAACAACGCTCTGCTGTGGATATTTTAAATAAGGGTGCTTCTATTTTACTCTTAGTGGGTTACGCAGGAACAGGTAAGTCAACCTCCGCACGTTTAATCTTAGACCTTTTAAAAGAAAAAGTAGGCGAGAACTTCATTATGTGTACGGCTCTTTCTGGTATCGCTTCTCAGCGAATTGCTGAAACAACGGGTTATCAAAGTGCAACGATTCAGTCTTTGATTGTGCGTTATGAAGAGAAGGGCGAACTGCCTTTTAAGGTGATTTTATTGGATGAAGCTTCAATGGTTAACTCTATGCTCTTTTTTCAACTCACAAAAATGATAGCCGATGATGCAATTTTTATTATTGTGGGTGATGATGGACAATTGCCTCCTATTGGGGCAGGAGATGTTCTTTCTGATATGATTAATCTTAAACTTGCACCTACTGTAAAACTAACTAAACTTTACCGCCAAAATGAGAAACAAGCTATTGCTTTGGTTGCAAATACCATTCGTCAAGGTCAAGTGCCTTCGTTTTATGATGAGTATGATGATTTTCATTTCCAAGAAGTCAGCATAGAAAACCATCACCGACAAAAAAGCTCACTGTCTCAAAATGACTTTAAAGCGCTTAGAGATGAAAATTCGCATAAAATTTTAGCTTCAATGATGCATCTTGCGGTGGACTACATTCCTCATTCTCGAGAGCTTTTAAAAGAGAAGAAAATCTTAGAGTACTTGAATGCTTTTCAAGTAATTACCCCAATGAAAGCAGGAATT
>Ga0256826_1002871_pt1 | contig 10432 bp, 10 predicted proteins | sample CV79metaG_FD_185975 | JGI IMG/M metagenome (GOLD analysis project Ga0256826, IMG submission 185975) | Hydrothermal vent microbial communities from East Pacific Rise, Pacific Ocean - CV79 | ecosystem: Environmental > Aquatic > Marine > Hydrothermal vents | place: Pacific Ocean: East Pacific Rise... | reverse complement strand
TATTTATTTTTCTTAGTACGGCAGGATAAGTTAATAAATTTTCTAATTGATGTTTTATTGATATTTTTTCAGTTATTTTTTGTAAGTTTTCTTTTGTTGCATCTTTACCTAATGCCAATGATGCATATTCTTTTGCTTTTTGTCCAAGGCTTAACCATTTTTTTACATGTTGTAAATCAGGTTCATTGCTTAGATCTTTATACAATGATGAAATTGCCCCACAATGCGAATGTCCACATACAATTATGTCTTTTACACCCAATACACTTACTGCGTATTCTATTGCAGATGAACTACCATGAAAGTCATTGTCATTTGCATATGGAGGAACAAAGTTACCAATATTTCTTAATATAAACATATCTCCTGGTTTTGAATTTACGATTAAATCGGGCACAACTCTAGAATCAGAGCAACCTATAAATAAAATTTGAGGATTTTGTCCATGTTCTACAAGTTTTCCATACTTTTCTTCTAATTTTGGAAAATGTACATCTTTGAATTTTTGATTACCTTTTATTAGGTCATTTAATGATTTTGTTGTACCAGCCATTATTCAACTCCATAGTTATTTATAAAAGTATAACATAATAATAAAATATAATTATTATAAATTGTACATAAAATATTCAATAATATTATTTTTTTGATTTTTATGTTAAAATATTAATAAAGGGTACCTCCAAAAATTAATATGTTCATAGCTTTAGTGTAGTTTTTTACATACAAGGCAAAATATTGATATACTAACTAGTTAATATAAAATATTTTAACGCCGTAGATAGAAAACTACACAAAGCCCTACGGGAAGATAAACTAAAGTGATATTTCACTTAAAAATTTTTAAAATTACCTACGGGTAGTATCAAAAATTTTAAAGACAAAATCTCATCTTTATTTTCTTCTTCTGTGAATGATAGTAATTTTTAGAGGTACCCTAAATTATAAATAAGGTAAAATATGAAATTAACATTTATAGGAAATGGTAATATGGCAAGAGCTTTAATCAAAGGGCTTGTGTCTAAATATAAAATTGAAGTGTTAGGTAGAAATAAACTTTCATTAGATAATCTTAAACAAGAGATACCTACTATATCTATTGGTATTTTAAAAAATGATGAAGATATTACTAATAAAAATATAATTTTATGTGTAAAGCCATATTCATTAGATCAATTAAGCCTTAGTGGTAAAGCAAAAAGCTTATATTCAGTACTTGCTGGAACTACAATTGAGTCTTTAAAAAACAATATTTCATCAAATGCATATATCAGAACTATGCCAAATTTAGCTGCTTCAAAATTAAAATCAATGACTACCGTTACGGGTGATATTAGTTTAAAAGAAAATGCAATGGAAATATTTAATGCTATTGGTACAACATTATGGTTAAATACTCAAAAAGAGCTTGATATTGCAACCGGATTAGCGGGTAGTGGACCTGCATTTTTAGCCCTAGTATCTGAAGGACTTGAAGATGGAGCAGTTAATGCGGGTCTAAAAAGAGAAGATGCTCAAATCTTAACAGCAGGATTATTTGATGGATTTTCTGCATTACTAAAAGATGAAAAGGCATCAAATATAAAAGATGCAGTTATGAGTCCAGGTGGTACAACAGCAGCAGGATATTCAATACTTGAAAAACATAATGTAAGATTTTCTATGATTGAAGCCATTAATGTTGCATATCAAAAAGCAATTGAACTTGGTAAAAAATAGTTTTACACTTATAGAAGTCTTATCAAGTTTAATTATAATATCAGTAATAATATTAGGATTTTCAAATATTATTATATCTAATAATAAAAAAGATAACTATGAAAAACTAAATATTGCATATGATAATTTTCTAGATAATAAAGCAATATCAACTAAAGATATAATATTTAATGAACATAAATAAAAAAGCAATAAGTTTAATAGAACTTTTATTTACTATAGTTATTGGATCAATTTTATTGTTGAGTATTTCAAATATTAGTTTAGATTTAAATATACAAAATAATAATGAATATGAAAAGAATATTATAAAGATTGAATTTGAATCAACAAGACTTTTTTTGCAAAAAATAATAAAAAATGATAAATTTTTAGATAAATTAATATATAAAGATGAAACTCTTTTTTTGAATAATAATGTACTTTTAAAGAATGTAAATACTTATAGTAAAAGTATTATTAATGACGATGTTATACTTAATATTTGTATCAGAAATAAAATACAAATGTGCCAAAATATAAGGATAAAATATGGTATTTAATGGGTTTAGTAAAAAAGGAATTAAATTCTTAAAACAGCTTGAACAAAATAATACAAAACTATGGTTTGAAAATAATAGGTATATTTGGGAAGATGAAATCAAAGATATAAATGAAAACTTTTGTATTGATATGGGTGAAACTTTGCAAATTCTTGATCCAATGATAACCCATACTCCAAAAGTTGGAAAGAGTTTATTTAAAATATATAGGGATGTACGTTTTAGTAAAGATAAAACACCAATGAAAAGTAAAATTGGAATAATATTTTATCCAAGTGGACTACATCGTATGCAAAGTGCATCATTTTATATGCATTATACAAAAGATAGCTATTTTATAGCTACAGGTATTAGAAACTTTAAACCAGAGCTACTTAAACATTATAGACAGTATCTTAAAAATGAGACTAAAAGAATAGAGCTAAATAATATTTTAGAAGCCTTAAAACAAAAGGGATATAAATTACCAGATAAAAAATATAAAAATATACCTAAAGTATTGTCTGAATATAAAGAGGATAAATATATTGATTTAGCATTGTATGGAGCAATGTTTGCTTATAGTGAATTTAAAATAGATAATGACTTTTTTAATATAAATATATTAGATAAAGTATTTGAAATCTACCATGATATGTCTGATTTATATACTTGGGTTTACAATATGACACAAAATCAATAAATTTTAAAATTAATATCATAAATATAATCTAATTTAAACTTAAACTAGTATACTTTAACCAATTCTTAAAAGGAACTTTATTTGAACGAAAAATTATTTAAAAATTTTATCAATGACCATACAACATTATATTCATTTTTAGATTTTGTTTTGGTAAATATTAACTTTAAACAATTAAATATCAAAGGTGGATTTATTTCATGTTTAGATTCTTCAAAAGTAGCTACAAGATTTAAAATAATATCTTCAATAGGAAGATTTCTAAACTCTCAAAATATAAAAGTAATTTCAGCACGAGAAATTGATAAGCTAAGTACTGTATTTATGACTAAAAATACATATATTAAAAATGATTTATATATAGATTATGTATATGCTAATTGTCAAAATATATTTATTTACTTAGAATTTGAAAAAAATTTAAATGATAAAGAAAAGTTACAAATTAAAAAAACTTTTGATATAATAAATAATATAATAAAAACTAAAAACTGGGATTTAAGTATGAAGACAATAGTGTCAAAGATTGAGAATTTACCTGCATTATCTAAAACAGTTATGGATACTCTAGAGTTTTCAACAAAAACAAATAAAACACCAGAAGAATTAAGTGAAATTTTAAGTACAGACCCACTTATGGTTGTTAGTTTATTAAAAACAGTAAACTCTGCAATATTTGGATTTAGAAATGAAGTTGAGAGTTTAGAAAACTTGATATACCTTATGGGTATAGATTTTACAATATCTATGATTTTAGCAAATAGTATTGAAGATAGTGTTGAAATAAATATATCTGCTTATGGTATAGATCAAAGTGAATTTAAAGATTTTTTAGCATTAAAGTTAAAATTTGTAACTTCTTGGATTAGAAAAGAAGATTCACAATTATTAAAGAAATTATATTTACCATTAATTTTACATGATATTGGAAAATTTATAATTTCAAAAGAATTATTTCATGCAAATCAAATAGATATATTTTTAGATGAGTTAAAAAAAGATCATTTAAATATCAATAAAATTGAAAGAAAATATTGTGATTATACTTCTCCCGAGATTACTGTTTTTGTTCTTGAATATTGGAAATTAAATAAAAATATTATAAATACATTAAATGGTGAATGCAAAGAGATGTCTAAAATATTATTATTAATAGATATTATATTTAATATTGTTAAGCCATTAGATGAAAAATGTATTGAAATAGCTTTAAAACAAGCTACGAGTTTAAACTTAAATATAGAATTATTAAAAAAAGAGATTGAAGCAATTACTTTATGAAAAATATTGTTGTAAATCTTGCATACAAAATTGAAGCTTCTAAATTACATACAAGTTTTAGGAATTTTTTATATAATACACTAGTAAATAATTCTTCAAAACACAAAAAAATATTTGATTTATCTATGATATTTTTAGTTATAAGTACGGTTGGTATACTTATTTATGAAGTAAAACATACACTACCAGATTATATAAATTATTTTGAGTATTTTGCAGTAGGTATTTTTATACTAGAATGGTTAGGAAGACTTACTGTTAGTTTTGAATCTCATAAGCAAATTATACATGACTATGAAGAATCGCAATTTTTAAATATAAAATATAATATTTTTGATAGTATGAAAATTATAACTAAAAAGAAATTTGATTATATATTTTCTTTAAATTCTATTATTGACTTATTGGCAATTCTTCCATCATATAGACCACTTAGAATACTAAGAATATTTTTACTTTTTAGATTATTTAAAGTACTTAAATATTCAAGTTCTTTAAATATATTTACAAGAGTTTTTATAGAAAAAAAACTTGAACTTACATTGTTATTACTTTTATATTTATTAGTAATTTTCTTTAGTGCTACTATTATTTACATATATGAAGGAAATGGACTAAATGATAAAATAAATTCATTCGTTGATGCAATATATTGGTCATTTATTACAGTATCTACTATAGGATATGGAGATATTACACCTGTAAGTGATGCTGGTCGTGCTGCTACTATTATACTTATTTTAGCAAGTTATACAGTTATTGCATTTTTTACTTCTATAGTTACAAGCTCAATAAGTGAAAAACTTGATAGTATAAAACAATCAAATACATTAGCAACGATTAAAAAGTTAAAAAAATATATTTTAGTTTGTGGGTATGGTAAAACAGCACAAGTTTTAATTGATAATTTAAAAGATAATAATTATAACTTTTTAATTTTAGAAAATAATTTGGAAGCAATAAAATCACATAAAGATGCAAAAATAAATATAATTCATGGTGATGCTACAAGTATTAGTTTATTAAAGAAAATTGGTATAAATAAAAATATATCAAAAGTAGTAGTACTAACAAGTGATGATACTGTAAATCTTTCTATTATTCTTTCAATAAGAAGTATTAATTCTAAGATTCCAATAATATGTCGTTCAAATAGAGCAAAAGTAAAGAAAAAACTTATTATAGCAGGGGCTACTAATTTAATTGAATTAAATGATACGGCATCGTATGTTGCACTAGGTTACTTAAATGCTCCGGTTGCTTATGAAGCAATTGATGATATATTAGTTGATTATAAAGGGGCAATTATGAGTGAAATTGAAATATTTGAAAACTCAGATTTTATAAATAAACCTTTGTCTTCAATTGAATTTTCCAATTTTAATATCAATTTTATAGGTATTGTTCATGATAACGATAAGGATAACTTTGTATTTAATCCAGAAAAATCTTCAATAATATTAAAAGAAAAAGATCATTTAATATTAATAGGATATGAAAAAACAATAAATGAATTTAAAACTTATATCCAATCACATAGGATAATATCATGATTTTAATATTTGGATATAGTAAGCTAGCAGCACAGTTAGCTTATAGGTTAAAAAAAGAAAAAAAAGAATTTACAATTATAGAACCAGATAAATCATGTATGGAATTTGTAAAAAAAGATATGTATACTTCAAATATTTATGATTATGAATGTTATGATGATAGTGAATTAATAAATATTGGTATACAAAATAATATAAAAACATTATTTTGTATGCATAATAACTTTAACCAAAACTTGTTTGTCACTTTAAGCGCAAGAAATTTAAATAAAGATTTACAAATAATATCTTATTGTAATAATATTAATGAATCAAAGAAGTTAAAACTAGCAGGTGCAAATACTACAATAAACCCATATGAAACAGCTGGACTTAAAATATTTAGACAAATTCATAAGCCAATGGCAGTAAAAATATTGGATGATATTTTATTTAAAAATACACCTTTAGATATTCAAGAAATATTAATAAATAAATCTTGTTTATTGAATGGTAAAACTTTAGATAATATAGATTTATTTGAAAAAAACAACTTAATACTTTTAGGGATACAAGACAAAGAAATATCAAATCAGTTTATATTTTCATCTAGAGGAATAAATCATAAAATAGATGAAGATGATATAATTGTAGTATTGGGATATAAATCAGATATTATCAGATTTAAAAAAGAAGTAAACTTATAAATATAATTATGATAAAATGCATTTTTAAAAAATAGTGATATATCTAAGGATTAAATAAAGAATGGCAAATTATTCTATTTCAAAAAATAAATCAAATATTACTAGTATTACAATTGGTGGGTTTGATGGAATGCACTTGGCTCATCAAGAGTTATTTAAACATTTAGATGATAATGGTGCAATTGTAGTAATACAAACACCATATGCGAATTTAACTCCTAAAATGAACAGATCAAAATATACATCTTATCCATTATATTTTTATGATTTACAACTCATAAAACATTTGAATGCACATGAGTTTATAAAACTATTAAAACAAGAATTTAAAAATCTAAAAACAATCATTGTTGGATTTGATTTTAGATTTGGAGCAAAAGCTAGTGGTACAATATCTACACTAAAAGAACTTTTTGATGGAAATGTTATAGTTATAGAAGAGTTTTCTTACAATGGTATTGCTGTACATTCACGAGTAATAAGAGATTTGATTTCAACGGGACAAATTGTAAAAGCAAATGAACTGCTAGGTAAAAATTATATAATAACAGGACGTCATATAAAAGGGCAAGGAATAGGTGCAAAACAATTTGTCGCAACTATTAATATTGAAGTAACTGATTTCATGTATCCATCAGCTGGAATATATGTAACATATACTTATATAAATAATATAAAATATGAAAGTGTAACCTTTATTGGTCATAGGGTTACAACAGATGGTAAATTTGCTATTGAAACTCATATACTAAACGAAGAACTTAAAAGCGTAAACTCTAAAGTAAATATTGAATTTTTACATAAATTAAGGGATAATAAGAAATTTGAAATTTATAATGATTTAAAATCTCAAATACTACTTGATATAAAACAAAGTAATGAATATTTTAAAATAAAGTGATATCCTAAAGTTTTATAAATAATATATATTAACTACAACTTAAAGCAAATAAAACTAGATTTTAGATATAATAATTGTTATTAAAATAAAAGGTAATAATAATTGAAAGAATTTTATTATGAATTAACAATCACTCCTAGTGAACAGTATGAACTATATTTAGATTTAGTATCTAGTATATGTGAAGATGCATTAGAAGAGTTAGACAAGAGTATTATTGTAAGAAGTGAAGAACCACTTGATACTATAAAAGAAGGTGTAGAGTTTTTTACAACTCAACTTCAAGAAGCTTTAAACCAAGAACTGTCATGTGAACTTGTGTTAGAAAAAAAAGCAAATCAAGACTGGATAAGTGTATATCAAGATTCAATAAAAGCAATCGAAGTTGGCAAGTTTTTTATTCATCCAAAATGGGTTGAAAAAAAAGATGATAAAGTAAATATACTCATAAATCCAGCACTAGCTTTTGGTAGTGGACATCATGAAACAACAAATACCTGTCTTCAAGCAATCAGCAAATATGTAAATAAAGATGATAGTTTAATTGATGTTGGAACAGGAAGTGGAATACTTGCAATAGCAGGAGCCAAACTAGGTGCAATAGTAGATATATGTGATACTGATCCTGTATCTATTACAAATGCAAATGAAAATTTTGAATTAAATAACACTACGTACAATGAAGCATGGGAAGGTTCAGCACTTAAAACATCTAAACAATACGATATTGTTGTTGCTAATATTGTTGCAGATGTCCTGGTATTTATTAAAAATGATCTTAAAAAAATTTTAAAAGATGATGGTATATTAATAATATCTGGTATTTTAGATAAATATGAAGATAAAATAACTAAAAAGTATAAAGAGTTTACAATAAAAGAAAAAATACAAAAAAATGAATGGATTACATTTGTTTTAACTAAGGCAAACAATGAATAAGCAAAACGACAATAAGCAAAATAACAATAATAATTTTTTTAATAATAATCCTATAATTGTATTTGTAATATTTTCATTATTATCTGTTATGGTATTTAAAAACCTATTTCCTCAAGATGATATGAGTGCAAATGGTAATCAACCAGTATATGGACAAGTTAATAAGAGTGTATCTTATAGTGATTTAAAACAATTAATAACAAGTGGTCAAATTGATTATGTTGGTATTGGTAATACAACTGTAAAAGCTAATGGAACTTCAAATGGAATTAAAACTTCTTACAATGCAAGAAGAGTATTACCAGATAATACGCTAATACCAATTTTAGAAGAGAAAAAAATACCTTATGGTGGAATAAATGAAGAGAATCCATTAGGTGATTTATTATTTGGTTGGGTATTACCACTTTTAATATTCTTTGGTATTTGGACATTTTTAGCTAAAAAGATGAGTAAATCTATGGGCGGTGGAATGCTTGGTATGGGTGGAAATAAAAAAACTATTTCTACAGAAAAACCAAATGTAAAATTTGCAGATATGGCAGGAAATAAAGAAGCTAAAGAAGAAGTGTCTGAAATAGTTGACTTTCTAAAAGCTCCAGATAGATATGTAAACTTAGGTGCACAAATACCAAAAGGAGTGCTTCTAGTAGGTCCTCCAGGAACTGGTAAAACTCTTTTAGCTAAAGCAGTTGCTGGTGAAGCAGATGTAAACTTCTTAAGTGTAACAGGATCATCTTTTATTGAGATGTTTGTAGGAGTAGGGGCTTCTAGAGTTAGAGATTTATTTGAACAAGCAAAAAAAGATGCACCAGCTATAATATTCATAGATGAGATAGATGCTATTGGTAAAAGTAGGGCATCAGGAGGAATGGGTGGAAATGATGAGCGAGAACAAACTCTTAACCAACTTCTTGCAGAAATGGATGGTTTCTCTTCAGATGGAGCACCAGTTATAGTTCTAGCTGCTACAAATAGACCTGAAGTATTAGATCCAGCACTTTTAAGACCAGGAAGATTTGATAGACAAGTTTTAGTTGATAAACCAGATTTAGAAGGTAGAATTGAAATATTAAATGTTCATATTAAAGATGTTAAATTATCAAATGAAGTTAACATAAGAGAAGTAGCTACAATGACTGCAGGTCTAGCAGGGGCAGATTTAGCAAACATTATAAATGAAGCAGCACTTTTAGCAGGTCGAGCAAATGGTACAGAAGTAACAAATGCAAACTTCAAAGAAGCAGTAGAGAGACAAATTGCAGGACTTGAAAAGAAAAGTAGAAGAATATCTCCAAAAGAGAGAGAAATAGTAGCATACCATGAATCAGGGCATGCATTAATGGCTGAGATAACTAAAGGTGCTAAAAAAGTAAATAAAGTATCAATAGTTCCAAGAGGTATGGCGGCACTTGGTTATACATTAAATACTCCAGAAGAAAATAAATACTTAATGCAAAAGCATGAGCTTATAGCAGAAGTAGATGTTTTATTAGGTGGTAGAGCAGCTGAAGAGGTGTTTATTGGTGAAATTAGTACTGGTGCAGGAAATGACCTAGAAAGAGCAACTGATATTGTAAACTCTATGGCTAGTATTTATGGAATGAGTGAAGTTGCTGGTCTTATGGTACTATCTAAGCAAACAAATCAATTCCTGGGCGGTGGACAAACTAGTAAAGACTACAGTGATAAACTAGCAAATGATTTAGATGAATATATTAAATCAACTCTAAATGATAGATATGAGCATGTTTTAGCTTGTTTAAAAGATCATAAAGAAGCAATAGAACTTATGACTAAAGAATTATTAGAAATCGAAGTAATATCAGGAGAAAGAGTTCAAGAACTTATAATCCAAACAGGAAAAGTTGTATATAAAAATGGTGATCTACACCAAGATAAAGAAGATGATAATAAAGAAGAGAAATCAGAAGTAAAATCTGAACCTGAAGAAGAAAATAAAAAAGAGGATTAAAACTCTTTTTTATAGATAGTTAATCTATATTTATAAGGCATAAAAAAAGGTAAGCAAATAAATGCTTACCTTTTTTTGATTAGAGTTAAAATTATTTAGCTCTAATTCCTAAATCAGATACTAATTCTTGGAATTTAGCATAATCTTTTCTTCT
>Ga0256826_1002870_pt1 | contig 10433 bp, 12 predicted proteins | sample CV79metaG_FD_185975 | JGI IMG/M metagenome (GOLD analysis project Ga0256826, IMG submission 185975) | Hydrothermal vent microbial communities from East Pacific Rise, Pacific Ocean - CV79 | ecosystem: Environmental > Aquatic > Marine > Hydrothermal vents | place: Pacific Ocean: East Pacific Rise... | reverse complement strand
TGTCCCTCTCACCCGTTTTAAACAAGGTGTCTCTGTTTGTGGATGGGAATTATAGGGTGTGGTTGCTTAATTTACGCTTAATGTGTTTTATTCTGCTCTATTTTCTCTCTTTGTTTGATTTGGATTGAGTTATCAAGCTTATGCTGATACTATCCAACCACCTCCAATTAGTTTTTTTCCATCATAAAATACAGCTGCTTGTCCTACTGCAACTCCATAAACACTTTCATTCAAACTAACATAAGCTTTATTCTCTTTTATTTCAACACTACAACTAACAGCTATTGTTCTATATCTTAATTTTACTGTTGTATTAAATCTTTTCGTATTATCAAACATATTTAAATTATCTAATACAACACTGTAACAAGCTAATGCTTCTTTTTTGCCAACAGTTATTTGGTTATTCTTAGAATCAATATTCAACACATAATGTGGATCATGTGCACCTTTTACTGTGAAACCTTTACGCTTTCCTATTGTATAATGCATATACCCTTTATGTTCACCTACAATATTACCACTAGTATCTAAAACATTACCAGGCATATCTACGTTTACATAATTTTTTAATAAATCAGTATATGATGTTTCAACAAAACATATTTCACTTGATTCTGATTGAGATGAAAAAGATTCTAAACCTTTAATAGATTCAGCCATCTTTTTAATATCACTCTTTTTTCTTTCACCTAAAGGAAATATTAAACGAGGAAGAACATTCTTATTCACATAAAATAAAAAATAACTTTGATCTTTAGTATCATCTTCAGCTTGATAAAAATATTTTCCATCTGTTTTTATGTAATGCCCTGTTGCCAAATACTGAGCACCTATTTTATCTGCATATTTCATCATTTCACCGAACTTCATACTTCTATTACATAATGCACAAGGGTTTGGTGTTTCACCCTTCTCATAAGTTTCAATAAATGGCTGAAATACTGTTTTTTCAAATTCATTTTGTAAATCTGAAACATGTAGCTTAATTCCAACAAAATCAGCAGCTTTATGAGCACGGGCTAAATGTATTTCATGGTATCCTGGTTTTGAATGTAATTTCATATACAAACCTTCTACTTCATAACCTTCTTCTTTTAATAATAATGCACTTACAGTAGAGTCTATTCCTCCACTCATTCCAATTAACACTTTCTTTTTCATAATTTCTACTTTTTTAAACTTGATAATGATTTATAATAATTTGTTTTCTCTAAACCTATCTCTTCTAAAGTTTGAATTTGCTTAAATAAAGAAGCTTCAACTTCATCAACTACACACTCTAAATTATCAGTTAATTTTATTAATTCTAAATCATTTTTATCTATCATTCCATCACGTAATAATCTAGACTCTATAAAATCGAGTAATGGTTGATAAAACTCTTTTCCGATAACAAAAATTTTAACACCAGATAGTTTTCTCGTTTGAACTAAAGTCAATGCTTCAAATAGCTCATCTAAAGTTCCAAAGCCACCAGGCATTATTATATATGCCATTGAATATTTAACTAACATCACTTTTCTTGAAAAAAAGTAATCAAAACTCAACTCTTTAGTTGTATATGGATTTGCAATTTGTTCAAAAGGTAAATCAATATTTAAACCTATTGATTCAACATTTTTTATACTGTAAGCACCTTTATTTGCAGCTTCCATAATACCTGGCCCACCGCCACTCATAATATTAAAACCTCTTTTAGCTAGCATTCTTGACAATTTTACAGACTCTTTATAATAAAAATCTTCCTTATCTGTTCTTGCACTACCAAAAATTGTAACAGTTGGTCCTAAATCACCAAGCTCATCAAAACCTTTAACAAAATCTGCCATTACTTTAAAAACTGACCAAACATCAGCTGATTTTATATCTTTTATATACTTACGAGTTAACTCTTCTTCTTGTTTTTTCATCATACTTATGCCTTAAGCTGAGTTAATCTTTCTCGTTTAGAGCCAATATAAGTTATTTGAACCCCAAAGTTTCCATCTACTATAACCACTTCACCTTGAGCTATAACATGATTATCAACTAAAATTTCTAAGGGATCGTTTGCCAATTGGTTAAGTTCAATGACTGAACCTATATCCATATTTAAAACATCTTTCAAAAGCATTTTTTTCTTACCTATTCTTACCCGTACAGGTAACTTAACATCCATAATCAATGAAATATTGTTCATTTCTTCTGTATTTAATTGTAAACTTGGTGATGAAGTTTCATCTTGAGGAGATGACTCTTGTATATCTTCAAAAGTACTTTCTAAACTTGTTGTTCCAAAAAGTTTATTTGATAAATTTTCATCAATTATAAACATGAGAAGAGAGTTAAGAGATTCTATGCTAAATTTATATATATACATTTTATTAAATGACTCTAAACTAATTTCATCATCACTATTTACAAACTCAATATTTTCGACACTAAAAGAGACCACTGGCAATTCTTTTTGTGCTGACAAAGAATTTGATATAGCTCCAAATATATTAGATACAATTTCTTTTGTTGCATCAATATCATCTTCACTAACATCTTCTCTATCACTTGACTCTTCACCCATCATCATATCAGACAATGATGCAGATAGATTAGGTGGTAAAGCAACCATTACATTAGCTGAAACATCACCAGTTACAGCAAGTTTAACCAAGACAATAGGAGGAATAATATTTGATATGATGCTTAATTCTTGTTCTTCTTGTAACTCTAAAGTAGGAGCCTGTCCAATTAGTGCTTCAATTGTACCTATTGTCTCACTTTCAAATAGTTTCATAAAATCACTCATTTATTTACTCCTCTTCTTCATAATTTTCTTCTTTATGTATAATATCTTTTACCCCTGATATTTTTTCATGTCTCAGTGATTCAAAATTTTCTAATGCACGTTTAACTGCATCTTTTTCTGTATCTACAACTTCAGTTAACTGAATAGACTTTCGAAATCTTCGTAAACCTATTTCACCACGAAACCTTTCTTTACCATCTACTGACACGGTCACAATATCATCAGCTGCACTAGAGAGTCTTAACACATCACCAACTTGCAATTCAAGAATATCACCCATAGTTAACTCAACATCACCTAAATTAGCTTCTACACTCACTTTTGCACCACCTAAAAGAACTTGTAGTTCAGTATTTCTACTTTTTTTCGAACTTGTTTCGTTTAGCATTAAATCTCGTGATGCAAGTTTAGGTAAAATTGGTTCTAAAGAAATAACAGGATAACAAATATTCATCATTCCTGAACTATGTCCAATTATTATTTCCATTACAACCATTACAACAATTTCATTTTGTGCAACAATTTGAACAACATTAGGACTGGACTCTTTAGACTCTATCGTTGGATAAACATCCATAACTGGTCCCCATGCCTCTTTTAAAGTACTCATCATAACTCTAAGTATAGTTTCAAATAAACTTAATTCAATATCTGAAAATTCTCGACTAGCATCAAAAGGTTCACCCTTTCCTCCCAAAAGTCTATCTAACATTGGAAATGCTATTGATGGATTTATTTCAATAACTCCACTTCCTTCTAAAGGTTTAATAGAAAAAACATTAAAACTTGTTGGATTTGGAAGTGACATTAAAAACTCACCGTAAGTCATCTGATCAACAGAGTGTAACTGTATCTCTACAATAGAGCGCATAATGGAAGATATTTGAGAAGCTAAAGAACGAGCCATTTTATCATGCACACCACGAAAAGCACGAAGTTGCTCTTTAGAGACTCTATTTGGGCGTTTAAAATCATAAAGTGTTACTTGTCTTTGGGGAAGAAGGGTGTCATCTCCACCTTCAAGAACATCATCACCTTCATCTTCAACAACATCGAGTAGAGCATCAATTTCTTCTTGAGATAATATATCAGCCATTACGAAATACTTTCCTTAATTTTATGTATAACAGATTTATGTATTTGAGATATTCTAGACTCAGTAATATTTAATATTTCACTAATCTCTTTTAAAGTCAACTCTTCAAAATAATAAAATTGAATAATCAACTGTTCTCTTTCACTATATTCTGACAAAATTGTTTTAATTTTTTCAACCAGTTCTTCCTTTTCCACTTTTGCTAATGCAGCCCCTTCGTCTCCAACTTGTAGTTGATCATGAAGAGGCATTACAGTATATATACTAGAAGCAATTCTAGCATCATGAATTTTATCTATACTTTCATTTAAAATTATAGATAGCTCTTCGTCTGTTGGTTCATCATCGTGTGTTAATCGATACTCTTCAACTGCATAATCTATCGCTTTTACCAGTTTTCTACTTGCTCGAGAAAGAACATCTAAACTTCTTAAATAATCAAGCATTGCACCATATACTCTTTTTTTAGCATATCCCCAAAAATTATCATTAAGTTTAACATCATACCTTCGTGCTAATTTTATTAGCTCTTCTGTCCCAATTGCTGAAAGGTCTAAGTAATCTATAGAACTTGGTAATCTCTCTTTTAATCTAAATGCCATTGCTTTAACAGCGGGTAAATACTGTATAGCTAACTCATCTTTTTTATGTTTAATTGCTTGATCATAAGCATTTTCAATCATAATTTTTGTCCAGAAGTATCTTCTCTATTAAGTTTTATTGCCATGTCTGTAATTTTTGCTGCAGAATCAATTAACTTTTCGCGTTTATTTATCTCTTTTACAAAAAGATCTAAATCTCTTTCATGTACATCTTTTGGAAAAAAATAAGCTTTTGCTGTTAATGTTCTAAAATAAAAAGCTATTATAATATGAGAGAAAAGATAAAAAAATGTTGTTATAAAAAAAGTATATATAAGTAAACCTTCGGCATCAAAAGATTTTAATATTCCAAAAATTATTCCAACAAAAAAACCTTGAACTGTAAAAAAATATACAAAATTCTCACCTAACATTTATCTTCCTTCTCAAGTACTTTTTAAAAATGTTCCATTATTCGTCTAAAGAGCCCTGTAAGCCCACTTTCATTTGAATTAACCAGCACATTGTGTTCCAGCTTAGAACTTAAAAAATTTGCTATTGACTCTATGTCTCGTGTTGGCTGAGAAGACTTATAATTCATACTAAAAAGTGCTCTTTGTTTTACAGATGACGATACTTTTATGTCACTATTAATTTTACCGACTAATTTTAAGTCCAAATTAGAACCTATATTCGCTTTTGCAACTTTGTTAATTTTGTCAAAAATTGCGACGGCTTCTCTCTCATTCTTAACTTGATTCATAATTACACCAACATCATTTCTCAACGTTGCTATAGTTTTAATTGTTGCATATGCATCAGTTATGGCAGCGGGATCAGGAACAGTCACAACAATTACATCATCTGCTGCATTTAAAAACATTTGAATATGCTCACCAATTCCAGCACCAGTATCAATTATCATTACATCAAGTTTATCTAATATTTGAGCCTCTTCCATAAAACGTTCAAAAAGAGCCATATCAGAGTATTTTAAAATCTCATCTCCACTTTCACCTGGAATTAAAATAAGATTTCTTGTAATCGGTATTAAAATATCTGCAACACTTGCCTCACCTTTTAACACATGCAAAATATTTTTTTTAATTTTCACATTAAACATTACATCTAAATTTGCAAGTCCTATATCTGCATCAAATATTCCGACATTAAGGCCTTTTTGAGAAAGTACATATGCTAAATTTGAACTAATGGTACTTTTTCCTACACCACCTTTTCCACTTGTAATAGCAATAAAACGTGTTTTTTTAGATGTTTTTTTAGCATTAGAAGCCATTAGCTCTTCTAATTTTTCAGCCTGATGACCCATCATGCTTTACTCCTATTAAACCCATTTAACAAGCAGTCAACTAAGAAATCACTACTTGCCATAACTAAATCTTCAGGAACTTCTTGTCCAACTGAAAAATAACTTATCGGTTTTTTTGTTTCATAAGCTAGTGAAAAGATATTTCCAAAGCCTATTGTTTCATCTAATTTTGTAAACATCATTGTATCTACATTTAAAGAGGCAAAGTTTTCATAAGTTGATTTTAAATCTTCATATTTAATAGAACTTGGCATTACAAGTACAACATCTACTTTAAAATCTGTATCATTTGCCGCTAAACACTCATATATTTTCTCAATTTTTCCCTTATCGTAAGGACTTGACCCCATTGTATCTATTAAAATATAGTCGCAATGCCTTAAAGAGTTTAAAGCATTAGAAAATTCAGGTGGATCAACAACTGTCTCAATTCCTAATTTCATCATTCTTGCATACTGCATTAACTGTTCAACTGCACCTATTCTATAAGTATCAAGAACTACTAATCCTACTTTATGCTTTTTTTGCATTAAAAAAGAGTATCTTGCTGCGAGTTTTGCAATTGAAGTTGTTTTTCCAACACCAGTTGGTCCAACAAGCATTATTACTTTTTTTGCACCAACTGCTAAACTATTTTCACGTCTAATTGGAATCATTTTTCTCAGAAGAGTTTGAAAATAGCGCTTAACTGTTGTTGAATTTTCTCGCATTTTTGCCGGCATATGTTGAAGTGTCATACTCATTATTGAATCTAAATGTTCACTATTCATACCACTTTGAGAGGCTAATCTATATATTTCTGCGAACTCTGGAGGAATAGAATTTTCTAAACTTGGAGCTTTTTCATCCCAAAACATATTTTGAATTAGCTTAACTTTATCTCCAAGTTTATTTATTTCTGTTTTTATCTCTTTTAACTCTTTAGGCTCATAGTTATTCATAGGGACATTAACTTTTTTATTGTGAAAATCATTTTGAGGTAAAGTCACATTTGAAATTTTTGAGATTTGTCTAGCGGCATTTGAAATGTCAAAAAGTATCTCTTCACTCTCTCTTGCTATTGGCTTTTGTTCTTGTAATGGTTTTTTTGCTTTCTTATAACTTAAAGGAATATCTTTTTCATCTATTCCTATTACAATTTCATATATCGCCTCACGTCCAAGACCTTTTTTTTGAATCTCTTTCGTCTCTATTAGTAATCCATCATCACCTATTTCCATTTTAGCTTTTTTTAATGCAGCAGAAGGTGTATTCCCTGTAAATGTCAAAATTTTCATGATAAAATACCTGATAATGGAATAGTCACACTCTCTCGTTCAGACCAACTTGCATGGGGAACAGTTAATTTTTTTGTACTTATAACTCTATTTTCAAAAAATATAATATCCAAATCTAAGGTCCTTGGTGCATTTGAAAAACTTCTTTGTCTTCCAAATTTTTTTTCTAATCTCATTAAATAATCTAAAAATTTTAAGGGTTGCATAGTTGTTTTTAAAACTATTATAGAATTTAAAAAATCATCTTGCTCTAAAAAGCCAAATGGAGGATTTTGTAAAATCAATGAAGTTTTTAAAACATTTACTCTTCTATCTCTTTGAAGAAAAATAAATAAACGCTCAAATCGGCGTTTCACATCACCTATGTTTCCACCAATACCAATGGTTACTTCATAGCGATGCGAACTTTTTATTTTACTCATATATCCAAAGCGTTTTCCGGTAAAAGTAGTTAAACTTTTAGTAAGTTGACGCTTTATATACATGATGAAACTTTACTGTTCTTGCTGTGTAGCTTGAGCCGCTTGTAATTCGTTCATTATTTGTAAAACACCCATCATTGCTAAGTGATAACCAAAAGCACCAAAACCAACAATTGAAGATGCACAAACTGGTGCTATCATATTTGTTTTTCTAAACTCTTCACGACGATGAATATTTGAAATATGCACTTCTATTGTAGGAATAGAAACAGCAGAAATTGCATCACGTATTGCAATAGATGTATGTGTATAAGCTGCTGGATTAATTATAATGCCGTTCGCCTCACCATAACACTCTTGAATTTTATCTACAATTTCACCCTCTAGATTACTTTGAAAAAATTCTATTTCAACTCCATTTGACTCTGCAAAATCTTTCATTTGAGCATGAATTTGTTCCAATTTCATTGGACCATAAATATTTTGTTCTCGTACACCTAGCATATTTAAGTTTGGACCTTGAATAACTACTATTTTCATATTTTGCCTTTTTTATAGTTTATTAAAAATTAAGAAACTATTTTACCAAAATTAAGATTCTTTATTGATTAAAAAGGAGAAAAACTGAAATTATAAAAGATATTTAGAGAAGGAATATAAAGCTCTTCTTCTAAGAAGAGCTTCATATTTAAAGTGGGATAGATATGTTTAATTATAATTGTACATGAGGGTTTCCTTCTTTAACCATTATTACAAATAGATCAAAAAGTTTAAAACTTTCAGTTTCAACAAGTGCCATATTTTCAATTACTTGCTTTCTCGATGTTGTTACACAAGTTAACTTCCGTGTACATTTTGTTGCTTCTTTAACTTTTTCATGAATAATCATATGCGGTGTATTTACATCTTTATATGCTTGTGTTAAGCCAAAGAGTTTTTTACCTTCACCATCATACCATTTACCTAAACGACAATTATGATGATCAACTACTTTATCACTAGCTTCTACATTTTCTTCTAATATTATAGTATATGCATTATGCTTAAATATAATGTGGTCTACTTTAATAAGAGTTGTATAAAGATAATCTGATATATATTTAGCTTGATTTGCTGAAATACTTGCATTATCTGCAAACCCATTAAGTGTTTCATAAAAACTCTGTACACTATCCTGAGAATTTGTTGCAATTTTTGTAATATTTTCAGAATTTGATTGAATCTCATTTGCTTCTTGTTTAAGTGTTTGTGTTGTGATTGAAATTTCTTGAGTAGCTTTTTGTGTTCTTTCTGCTAATTTTCTTACCTCATCTGCAACAACAGCAAATCCTCGTCCATGCTCCCCTGCTCGTGCAGCTTCTATTGCTGCATTTAGCGCTAGCAAGTTAGTCTGGTCAGCAATATCTTTGATTAAGTCAACTACCACTGTAATTTCATTTGTTCTTTCGTTTAATGATATTATAGAGTCATTAGAACTAGTTATTAATTCTATTAAAGATTCTATTTTATTAGTTATATCCCGTACTACTTCTTGTGATTTTTCAGCTTCAACAGAAGTTTCGTTTGTACTAATCGCAATCTTTTCTACAGTAGAAAGATTCTCAAGAATATCTTCTTGTATAATACTTAAACCTTTAGATATACCACCATTAGAATTCTCATTAAACGCCTGAGACATTGATGATTTTTGTGCAGATTTATAGGATGAAGATATAGAGTTAATAGCTTGGTTTAAACGAGGAAGTGCACTTTTAAAATCTCCTTTATATCCATTTTCAAATACAATACGATTATTAATACCTTTATTTGCAACCTCCACAGAAGATTGAATATCACGTATAAATTGTTCTATTTGGTCTAGTAAGTCATTTATTCCCCATGCAACACCTTGCATTGTATGCTTTTCATCAATATTTTTTATTCTATAAGATAACTCCCCATCCCCTGCTTTTAGTAAAACATTCCTAACTTGGCGAATAAGTTGGTCGTTGAAAATTTTGTCACATACATCACCTTCCGTAAGTGAAATTAAGGTTGACATAAATGTTATTACTAAAATTATAGTAGAAAAAATATAATCATCATTATATATTCCATACCCACTAATAAAAATCAACAATATATACAAAAATAAAATCTGTTTAGTGTTGTAAATCGAAGATAAAATCGTCATAAGTCACTCCTTTTTCTTTTAAGATAGTATTTAATAATTTTAGTGAAGAGTCTATTCCATCTTTTTTCTCCACTTCTAATAACTTCATATAAAGAGAAGGTATAACTTGCATCGCTTTATGGGAAGGTTTTCGTCTAACTGAATGTAAATCTATCACTTTTTCATTACTATCTAAAGTAACCGTTACATTTGCTAATACCCAGTAATACGACCCATCTTTACACATATTTTTTACATATGCAAAAATTTCCTCTTTTTTTTGTAACCGTTCCCATAAAAGTTTAAAAATTACTTTTGGCATATCAGGGTGTCTAAGAATAGAGTGAGGTTGATTTAACAACTCCTCTTCCCTGTACCCAGATATTTGTATAAATATTTTATTACCATACAAAATTTTACCACTTTCATCTGTTTTAGAAACAATAAACTCATCCGAAGAAAGAGTTTTCTCATTCATTGTTGGAGTTATACTACTCATAATTATCCTTTTTTAATGCATAAAATATCTATCTATCCATTAGAAAAAATTATATATCAACTTAGTAAACAAGTGAAGTTTTCTACTTATATTAAAGGAATTTAAAAAATTATTGAGCCTATAAATTTGTTTTATACCTGTTAGTGTTTTTTTATAATTTTATTAATTTTAAGTAGTAGATTTATGTATGTAGATATTAGAATTGATTATTTTTAAAAAAAGGTCTCAATAAGAAAGTATAAATATTTAAAAGTAAGATGTATAAGTGGTGGGTCCTATGTGACTCGAACA
>Ga0256826_1002869_pt1 | contig 10433 bp, 8 predicted proteins | sample CV79metaG_FD_185975 | JGI IMG/M metagenome (GOLD analysis project Ga0256826, IMG submission 185975) | Hydrothermal vent microbial communities from East Pacific Rise, Pacific Ocean - CV79 | ecosystem: Environmental > Aquatic > Marine > Hydrothermal vents | place: Pacific Ocean: East Pacific Rise... | reverse complement strand
GACTATGAAGAGGGGTTTGAAGTTGATAAGTTGGCATTGCATGAGTTAACTGGTGGACAGATTAATCTTATTGTTAGAAACACAGCATATAAAGTGGCTGTTAGAGATGAGAGTGTTTTTACTATGCAGGATTTTTTAGAAGAGATAGAAAAAGAGTTGGGTGCCAGTTTTGAAGGTTCAAAAAGTATGGGATTTAAGGTTTAATATGAAGTTATTTATTCTCTTGGGTCTGTCTATCTCTATGGCTATTTCAGCTGTTGTTGTTCCTGATGAGTATCAAATATCTGAAGAGGGTGAATTAACTTATATTTATGCTAAAGAAGAGAGTAGTTTACTCCCTGATATAAAAAAGTATCAAAAAAGTGTTATAACGGGCTATGAAAAAGAGTTTGGATTGAAGTTAGATGATGAACTTTCCGTTGGATTGGCTTCTAACAATAATCAAATAGCTAATGGATTCTCTACACAGATTCCTTTTAATATGCAGCTCTTTTATGGGGCAGGTGCTAGTTATATTGACTACTTTTGTTTCTCCTCATGGTTAAAGACGCTACTTATTCATGAAACAGCTCATAATTTTCAGCTCAATCCCAAAGAGAATACTCTCTCTAAGATAAGTCATAAGGTACTTGGTAATACTCCTGTATCGTCAATAGCTTTTATTCCTCTTTTTCCAATTCCTAATATTATGGAGAGTTCATTCGTATTAGAAGGAAATGCTGTACTCAATGAGTCACGTTTTGGGAATGGTGGGCGACTCTTTTCTGGTTATGCTTTAGCAGAGGTTGTAGCTTTAGCAAAAGCTGGAAAGATTAGACCTGAGCTAATGTATAATGCAACACTAGAGTTTCCTTATGGTGAAAAGTTTTACTTGGTCGGTGGATTCTTTCAACAGTTTTTAGCAAAACGTTATGGCATAGAGAGAGTAAATGGATACTTTAAAACTTTTTCAACTCAAGCTTTTCCTTTTTTTACAAACTCTATATTTCAAAAACAGTTTGGTAAAGATTTTGAAACACTTTTAGCTGAATTCTCAGATGAATTTAGTGAAGAGCATAAAGAGTTCCATGTTTCTACGGGAAAAGTTCTAGTAAGAAGTCAAAGTTTTGTACCTCTTAATGTTACAGAAAATGAAATTTATACTCTGGTGGGTGACAATAAATCAGCCCCTAAAATTCTTTCATTTAACAAGCTAAATAAAACCATATCATTTAAGTCTGGTTCTTGGAGATTTGGAGAGGTCTTTAAACACAATAAGAAGTATTACACTCAATCTTCGGCGAAAACTTCTCCTGTAAAAATTGAAATGGGACTTTTTGATGAAGATGGATTTATAGAAAAAGAGTATGCTTCAGAGGTAGTTCAAGGGTTTACTTCTCGTGGAAAAACTGTCTACTTTAATGTAGCAAAGTCCATTGAGTCTCCACAGGTTTATGTGGATGATGAGTTCTATACGGAGTGTCACTCTTCTGTTTATGTAGCAGGAGATGACCTCTACTACTTTAAACAAGAGGGGACAAAACGGACACTATATAAAAACAAAACAGCCATAATTTCCTACAGTGGTTACTATGGTTTTGTAAGTGATGTTGCGAAAGATGGTTCGATCTATTTTATTGCTCTTAGTAGTCATGGAAGTAGTGTCTACAGAGTAAAAGATGCAGAGGTAGAACGTGTAAGTTTAGCTGATGATATTATAGATTTTAAACTTTTGAATACCCAAGAAGCATTGGTTGAAACGATTGATGAGGATGGATATGCCTACAGAGTAGTCTCTTTTAAAGACGAGGGTATGGCTGTTACAGAGTTAATTGAAGTTACAAAAGAGAAAAATTGGACAAAGAGCATTGCACAAAAAGGTACTTTTGGAAAGGAATCTAATATATCTCTATTAGAATCAAAGCCTTATAACTCTTTTTTAAATTTAAAATATAGCTCTCTAAATCAAGCAATGTATTATGAGAGTTATACAGGTTTTAATATTGGTGTTCAAGCCAACTTTGTTGACCCGTTATTGCAAAATTCTCTCTCCTTTTTACTTTCTCATAATAATGAACATGATATTGCTGGAGTACGTTATGACAATGAAGCTCATCTTCTCAACTATGGAGGTGCCATTTATGGCGTTTCAAAAGAAAATGAAGTAGTATCATCAGACCTAAGAGATCTTGGTTATGAGGCTCATTTGACCCTGCCACTTTTGGCTTCTGGCTACTGGAGAGCAAATACTCAGTTAGAATATAATAAACCTTATAATAATATCTATAGAAAACCAATGACTCTTTCCATGAATATTTTAAATCAGAAGCAGTTTGGTTTGAGTAAATATTCGAATTCTTTAAATGCACTCTCCCTTTTTGCAAGTAGAGATAGAGATAATAAGATTTTTGGTGGAAAGTATAGTTTTAAACATGATCTCGTTTCACAGACATATGTAGGTGCAAAGGCTCTTTATATGAAAAGTAATAAGATTAATTATTCTAAAGAGAAGGGTATTGAACTTAGAGATGGTCTTTCATCACTTCAATCAGATAAAGCGACTGTAGATATTCCCTCTTTTTCAATAACGACTTATGCAAAAGAGGTGAAAATGGGTGAGTTATCTCTAACAAAAGTATTTGATGCTTCACTCTATTTCTACTCATTTCCTCTCTCTTTACAACGAGAGAGTCTCTATGCTAAGCAACGTTTCTATGATATTGATTTTACAAATGCCATTCAACATACCTATTATGAGACTGTTGTTGGTACTGAGTTTGACTTGCTTTTGTTTCATAAGTTGAACATTCCATTAGGTGTTGAATGGATACACAACAAAGATGTACTTGACCCAGATAAGATAAGGTTAGTAGTTGGTGGGAGCTTTTAGAGTTTCCATAGATAGTTGATAAGCATCAAAAAAAATTACTCTAAATAATAATATTATTAACCTAAGGTAATTATGATGGGTATCAAAGAGGCTATAGTACAATTAAACTTTTTTTCTAATTTAGATGAGGATAGAATTGAGAAATTAATTGCTATTTCCTCTTTTAAAAAGTATAGCTCTGGCTTGTTACTCCATTATGAAAAGAGTCAAAGTAAGAATTTACTTTTTTTAGTAAATGGATTGGCTAAAGCTTACAAAATAGACAAACATGACAATGAGATTTTTCTTTACTATGTCTACTCAAATCAAATGCTCTCCGAAGTCTCTACACTTAAAGCAGACAAATTTATCTCTTATTCCAATATTGTCTTTGTTGAAGAGTCAGAAGTTTTATCTATTGATTATGAAGCGTTTAAGAGAGAGTTCTTAGATAAAGGTTTGCTTTGTTTAGAGTTAGCCGATGAGATTATTCGTCAGTCAAAACAACTGCAAGATTTGGTCAATAGAGAGTTTATTTTTGATTCTGTCTCTAAAGTGGCAAAGATGTTGCACTCTGATGTTGAGATGTTCAATAAGTTAAAACGCTATGATGTCTCTTTGATGCTTCACATACAACCATCAACACTTTCACGAGTACTGAGTCGTTTGAAACGTCAAAACATTATTGACATTGATCATGGAGAGGTTATAATAGTGGATGCTAAAGCACTAGAGAATATATATGAAGGGTTAGTGTTATGAATAAAATAAAAACTATAGGTATTTTAGTTCTTTTACTTTCTGTTGTGTTGGCACTTTTTTCTAACCATATCTCAAAAGAGAATAGAGCAGATTTAACAGATTTAACGGTTTTAAATGAGCAAAAAGCATTTACTCAAGAGATCTCAAAATCTATTTTCTATAGTTACAGAAACAATACAAATATCTCAGAGATGTTAAACAAAACAACGGCTAAGTTTATTGCCAAAAATAGTGCAAGACTCTCTACGGAACCACAAATTTTAGAGAGATGGAACAGTTTTTATGCAGATGTAACCAAGTTCCGAAAGACAGAAGAGGTAAAAACAGCTTATAGTACAATTGTAACAGAGAAGCTAGTTAACCGTATTTACCACAATAATGTTATGTTAGTTAATGAGCTAAATAAGCTCATAGAACGTAAGAAACAAGCATCTAGTCATAATATTGAAGTCTATAAAAAAGTTCAATATCTCCTCTTTTTTGTACTTATACTTCTACTTATTTACCTCTTTACAGAAGTACATTTGATTATTGAGTTTATACAAAAATTTACTAAAACTTCAAAAAAAATTATTGAAAACTCTACTATTCAAGGCTTAGAACCAATTGCTTTTGAAGTTAAAGAGCGAGATTTAAAAGAGGCAACAGCAAATTATAATCAATTAGTAGAGAAGATTGACAGTTCAATTTCTCATACAACACAATCTATGGAGCAAACTAATAAGTCTTTAGAAGAGGTAGCTCAAAATATAGAAAACTTTATGGAACTTCTCTCTTCTATGCAGGAGAATGAATCTGAGAGACTTTTTGAAAAAGAAGATGCTGTTATTGATTCTTTGGAAACCATTATGGCACTTCGTAAAAAGCTTAAATATTTACAAAAAGATTTAAATACCCTTATTTCCAAATAATGGTTATAATTTGACCTTAGTCAAATTATAACTTCATCAAATCTACTATCATATGACTATTGGGTATTGTTATGGGAATTTTATTGCAATCTCAAAAAAAACATAGGAGAATAGTATGACTAAAGCATTTAGTAAACTCTCTTCACTTCTTTTAGGTACAACACTTGCAGTGTCAATAGCATCAGCAAGTGGTGGTGAACTTGAAAAGATTATGAAGAAGAGAGGCTTAACAGAAAACGATGTGATTCGTGCAGCAAAAACTTATCTACCAACAGGTGCTAGAGATGAGTTTGTTGTATTTAGTTCTGGTGGACAAAGTGGACAGATAATGGTTTACGGTGTACCGTCAATGAAAATCTTAAAGTATGTTGCAGTATTTACACCTGAGCCTTGGCAAGGGTATGGTTTTGATGAGGATTCAAAAGCAGTACTTAGACAAGGTAATATTAGAGGTCGTGAGATAAATTGGGGAGATACACACCACCCAGGACTTTCTGAAAAAGATGGTAAATATGATGGTAAATGGTTGGTTATCAATGATAAAGCTAACCCTAGAATTGCCGTTATTGACTTGGAAGATTTTGAGACTAAACAGATTGTTGTTAACCCAGTTTTCAAATCTGACCATGGTGGAGCATTTTTTACACCTAACTCTAAACATATTTTAGAAGCGTGTCAATATGCTGCTCCTTATGATAACAACTATCACCCAATTGAAGAGTACAAAGAGACTTACCGTGGTGGTGTAACTGTATGGGATTTTGACCCTAAAGAGGGTAGAATTCACCCTGAAAAATCATTTACATTAGAGTTGCCTCCATATATGCAAGATTTATCAGATGCTGGTAAAGGTGCAAGTATGGGTTGGGGATTTACTAACTCATTTAACACCGAGATGTATACAGGTGGAATTGAAGTTGGAATGCCACCAAATGAAGCTGGTATGAGTAGAAATGATACTGACTTCCTACATGTTTATAACTGGGAAAAATTATCTAAATTGGCTAAAGATGACAAAAATGTAAAAGTTATTAATGGTATGAGAGTTGTACCAATGGATGTAGCTGTTAAAAATGATTGTCTATTTTTAATTCCTGAGCCAAAATCACCTCACGGTGTTGATGTCTCTCCTGATGGTGAATACATTACGGTTTGTGGTAAGCTAGATACTCATGCTTCTGTTTACAAATGGAGTAAAATTAAAAACCTTATTGCAAGTAAAAAATATATAGGAAAAGATCCTTATGGTATTCCAATCTTAGATATGAAAGCTGCACTTCATGGTCAAGTTGAGTTGGGTCTTGGACCATTACATAACCAGTATTCAAATGTAGATGGTGAGATTTATACATCACTTTATGTTGATTCTCAAATTGTAAAATGGAACTACAAAGATTTAAAAGTTCTTGACAAAGAGAATGTACACTACAACGTAGGACACCTTTGTGGAATGGAAGGAAAATCTGCTGACCCTCAAGGTAAGTATATTATTTCATTGAACAAATTGGCAATTGATAGATTCCAAAATGTTGGACCTCTTCACCCACAAAACCACCAGTTAATTGATATTTCTGGTAAGACTATGGACTTACTTTACGATATGCCAGTACCTCTAGGTGAACCTCACCAAGCTGTAGCAATTCGTGCTAGTAAATTGCATCCAAAAGTAAGATATACTATGGGTACAAACACTAAAACAGGAAAGATACATAAAGGTAAAACTCTTGCTGGTCAAGAGAAAATTGTAAGAGATGGAAACAAAGTAACTGTATATGCTACTATGGTTAGATCTCACATTAACCCTGAGAGAATCACAGTAAATAAAGGTGATGTAGTAACAATGCATATTACAAACCTTGAAAGAGCTGAAGATGAGACTCATGGATTTACAGTTGATAACTTTGATGTTCATATGTCATTAGAGCCTGGTGAAACTTCAACCATTAAGTTTACTGCTGATATTGAAGGTGTATTCCCATACTACTGTACAGAGTTCTGTTCTGCACTTCACTTAGAAATGATGGGTTACCTTATGGTTAAAGATCCTAACAAAAAGTATGTTTCAGCACAAAAACTTAAAATGAAAACAATGTCTCCAGAAGAGTTAAAAGCTGAATATGACAAAACAGTTGCTGTAAATGCTGCAACAGATGATGTTATTCAATCAGTTGTTAAGTTCCTTAAAGAGAACCATTATGAAAAACATGAAGTTGTTAAAAACCTTGTAACTGATGCACTTGACCAGTATGGACAAATTAAAGGACAAAAAGCAAAATCTGATGAAGCTGTTAAAGCTAAAGATTATGAAAAAGCTGTTCTATTTGAAAATATGATTTGGCAATATATGGTTAAAACTGCAGATGTTGGAATTAGAGCAAAAGATGCCCTAGTTAGACTTATTGCAACTAAACAATCTACAGCTGCACAAAGAGGTGAGAGAGCCTTTGGTGAAGGTGGATGTGGTGGTTGTCACGTTATTGGTAAAGTATCTTCAGGACCAGACTTAACAGGTGTTCTTGAAAGACACGGAAATGATTCTGCTAAATGGGTAGCTAACTTTGTTAAAGACCCAGCGTCTAAATATAAAGACCCTTATGTTAAAGGTATGATTGACTACTTCAATCTTAAAATGCCTAACCAACATATGAGCGATGATGAGATTAAAGACATTATCGAATACTTTAAATGGGTAGATGAGAACGCTAAATTGTTCTAAGAAGCTCTTTTATTTATAGTTGTTGGAGGGTGTATTGAAAAATACACCCTTCAAATTATTCTTCTACTTTTATACTACTATTCACATCTTCATTTTTAACAATTATCTTTTCACTAATCTTTTTCTTTATCATCCACTTTTTAAATGGTTGTAATGATGAAATATAATCAGCTACATCTTTGAACTGTTGATCTTCCAATGGTAAAGTGGGCATGGCATTTGCACTGTATCCGAACTCTTCGTAAAGACTATATGGGTCTTTTGCATATTGGGCTATTTGTTTAGCTGTTTTTGTATAAGAAACAATATTAAAGTCTGGACCTAGGGCAGAACCACCATTGACAGTATGACAAATAGCACAGTTAGATTTATAGACCTCTTTTCCTGCTTTGACATCAGCCATGAGTGAAGTGGCTGTTAATAGTGATAGTGAGATAAGTAACGTTTTCATATAATATTCCTTGATAATAGTTATAGTTTTCAGTAATATAGTTTAAATAGGATAAAAATACTCTTAATTAAAATATAAATAGGAGTATTTTTATCTTAAATGAGCAGTTTTATGAAAAATATAGGCATTTCACGATAGAATTATTATAATATATACAAATAATAATTATAATTTGGAGTTAACTTGAAACGATTGATAATATTTTTTTTACTTTTAATAAGCTCTGTTTTTGCCAATGAAAATCAACTTCTTTTTTATGGTAATTGTATTGCCTGTCATGGAGAATTAGGAAAAAAAGTTGCTCCACATCTTAGTGAGGTTAAAGGTTATTATCTTGTTGCATATCCCGAAAAAGAAGAGTTTGTAACTCATATGTCAGAGTGGATTTCTTCTCCAAATGAGGAGAATGCTCAACATAAAGAGGCAATAAAAAAATATAAACTGATGCCTAATCTTGCTATAGATTTAGATACTTTAATTAAAATAGCAACCTATATTTATGAGAATAATGACTTTGGTGTACTTGATAGTTTATAGTCAAAAGTTCTAAAAATTGATGTAAATCACTTTTCGACTCTCTCTTTTGCACTATACTAAACCCAAAGTTATAATAATGATAATACATCATTAATTTTGAGGAGAAAGTATGCACCCAAGTTTTACGAAATCAAAAATTTTTGCACTGTTGGCACTGATTATTTTGACATTAGGATTTACCTTTCCGATGATAGCCTTTCATGGAACACTCAATCAGATAAATGAAGGAAAAACCGAAGAGGTATCTTCTTTGAGTAAGTCGGTATGGAATTTCTACAATCAAGGACGTTACAAGAGTATTGCTACTCCTAAAGAGTCTCACAATAATCTTGATGGAATGATTGAAAGTGCTTCTGAAATTGGAGCTGCTTCTTTACCAATTTGGGCCGTTTCTCTTGAAGCACCTAACTACCCTAAAGAGGCGTTTCCTCAGGGAATTCCTGTCTTTTTCCACTTTGATGGATTCTCAGGGGAAGTACATGAGATGAATACCATTAACCACTATGTAGGAATGGATCCAATGTGGGTTGGAGGACATCTTGAACGTGAGATTGGAATTTATGCTCTGTTACTTCTTTCACTCTTTATGATTTATTTTATTGCTTACAACAAAAAAATCTTTACTTTAGCAATGTTGATTCCTGTCTCGTTACCAGTTTTATTTATTGCTGATTACTCCTACTGGCTCTATTGGTTTGGACACAATCTACACGATTGGGGTGCGTTCAAAATTAAACCATTTATGCCTACAGTATTTGGTGATGGAAAGATTGCACAGTTTACAACGCACTCTTACCCAACTATTGGGTTTTACTTGTTAGTAGCAATTTCATTATTGAGCCTCTTAGCTGTATTAGCAAAGGGTAAGGCTATGAGAGAGACAAATATTTAACAAAATATGTAGGGGTATGCCCTTGTGGCTACCCTCAATAAAAAGGTACAAATGTGATTAGAGTATTTATTATTTTCTTATCATTGTTGAGTTTGGCAAATGCAAATGCCCTACAAGAAGCCATAGATAAAGCCCCATCAGGCTCAATTTTAAAGCTTCCAAAAGGTGTTTACAAAGGTAGTATTGTCATTAAAAAACCTTTAACTATTATGGGTAAAGAGGCTGGTGTGGTGATAGATGGAGAGGGAAATGGAACTGTTATTATTATCAAAAGTTCTTTTGTAACTCTTAAAAATTTAACAATAGTAGGTAGTGGAAGCAGGCATGATAAGTTGGATGCTGCGATAAAGTTATCCGATGCATCTCAATGTGAGATAAGCCGATGTAATATCAAAGATACATTATTTGGTATAGATTTACAGATGGTAAAAAATTCTATTATTAGTGATAATAATATCACTTCAAAAAATATGGATTTGGGACTACGTGGTGATGGTTTACGTCTTTGGTATAGTAACGATAATATTGTTCGAAAAAATAGGTTGATTAAGTCACGAGATATGGTAGTATGGTACTCTCATGGGAACCTTATTGAGGAGAACTATGGAGAGTATAACCGTTACTCGTTGCACTTTATGTATGCAGGAAAAAATATTGTTAAGAACAACACCTACAAGCACAATTCAGTAGGAATCTTCTTTATGTACTCTAAAGATACTGTTGCTACAGGGAATGTGATACAGAGTTCCATTGGTGCTACGGGTATGGGAATAGGTCTTAAAGATGTGACCAATTTTACTATTAAAGACAATACCGTGATCTATTGTGCTCAGGGGCTTTATATTGACAGATCACCGTTTGAGCCTGACACGCACGACTGGATAGAAGACAATAAAATTCTCTATAACTCCGAAGCGATTCACTTTCATTCGCTGAGTGAGAACAATATATTGAAACGAAATGTTATCAAAGGGAATATTGAAGATATTCTCAATGACAGCAGAGGAAGCAAAACCAATGAAAATGAGATAGTAGGAAACTACTGGGATAATTACGCAGGGTTTGATAGAGATGGAGATAATATTGGAGATACACCACACAAAGTTTATCAATATGCTGACCAACTTTGGGTTTACAATCCTGATGTGAAGTTCTTTTATGGGTCACCTGTAATTTCATTGCTAAATTTTTTAGCAAAATTGGCTCCTTTTTCTGAGCCTGTCTTCTTACTTGAAGATGAAAAACCAATAGTAAAACTGGAGGGTTAATCTTATGGCAAAAATAGAGACAGAACGACGAGAATTTATTAAATATTC
>Ga0256826_1002868_pt1 | contig 10435 bp, 9 predicted proteins | sample CV79metaG_FD_185975 | JGI IMG/M metagenome (GOLD analysis project Ga0256826, IMG submission 185975) | Hydrothermal vent microbial communities from East Pacific Rise, Pacific Ocean - CV79 | ecosystem: Environmental > Aquatic > Marine > Hydrothermal vents | place: Pacific Ocean: East Pacific Rise... | reverse complement strand
CTTTATTATAAATTTACATTTTAGTTGTACAATTGTGCTTATTATACACAAGGTTTACCATGAAATATCTGATTAGTTTACTATTACTTATATCAACACTTTTACACGCTGAATATAACCTTCAACCCTACTCAAAAGAGTTAGTGAAAAACCATACGCCTATTGTGGACATACGCACCGTTGGCGAGTGGAAAGAGACAGGTATCATTAAAGGTGCCATCCCAATCCAGTTTTTCAATGAACATGGTCAGTATGACATTCCTGCTTTTTTGAAAGCCTTAAATGCAAGTGTTGATACAACAAAACCATTTGCACTAATTTGTCATACCGGTAGTCGTACTAAGATGGTGTCACAATTTCTTTCGGATGAACTCAAATATAATGTCATCGATATAGAGGGAGGAATGGATAAGGCAAGTAAACTTCACGCACCTATCGTTCCTTACACCAAATAAGTAAAAATACCATGGCGAGGTTTCTCGTCACAATGGTGATACGTATCGTTCTCACCTTTGGGGTGATTGCACTCATTGTTTTTTTATTATGGGGATTTTTGTACTTGTTATTGTACTAAGTCTGTTAATGCGCTAACGTTTTTTAAAGCGATACTCCAATTTTTCAAGGTTCTCTCGTAACTTCACTTGAATATCACCTTGAAACTCTAAAAAATCTTCACTCACTGTTCCGCCACAGCCTAGTTTCTTTTTCAATGTTTTTAAAAGAGTTTTTAAGCTCTCTTTTTCAACCATAAAAGGACCAACTAGTGTCACCACTTTACCACGGCGTTTCTCTTTATGAAAAACAAGCTGATGTTTACTTGGTTCTGTCACTTCATGTATGATACTTTTACGTTTCTCAGTGACTACATTCCAGTCGCTCTCATCAAAGTCCATGCCGATTTGAAGATCGAGCTTTTTACCGCGACTCATTTCACCTCTCCAACATACTCAAAACGGGGCATACAGAGTCCATCGATATTGACCGATTCACTAAACATTACTAAAGGACGTACCCACAGACCTTTTTCTCCGTAAAGCGCACGATAGAGAACAAGTTTTTCTTCTGTCTCTGAATGTCGCACCACATCAATAACTTCATATTGGTTACCTTTATAGTGCTGGTAAAGTCCTGGTTTAAGCACGCTTTACTTTCTGTACCAAAGCACTAACACCAGGAACATCTAGCTCACCTTTTTGTGCCATCATCATAATAGGGTTTTTACAGTATAGATCATTGTCATAAACAACCACAATCACCTCATCACCTTCTTGTAAAAAGGTAGTCTCCCCGTAAGGCGTGTAACGTGTTGCGCCGATACTAATGACTACCTTTTCAGGAAAGCCTGCTTTAGTAATGTACTCTAAAAGTGGCTCTAGCGGACCATGGTCAACTTGAGTATTGATCTGATTTGTCATCCATGTAACAAGCTTTTCATAAAAGAAACTATAACCGCTTAGCTCAACATCTTCACCATAACGCATCATCATATCGCCACTACGTAAAAAGCTACTGATACGCCAGTGGTCTAACATGCTACCCTCTTCGAATTTATCAATATCGATAAGCGTAGGACTTAGCCCCTTACTAGCAGGACCCCAGTTCTTTTTCTCAGAGATCTTCTTAGCACCCTCTTTACGAATCGAACAGTCGTTGTAAGCACCGAACTGTTTAGGTGTAATCGTTTTGACTTTTCCATCTTCATAGGTGATCTCACAGACTAAACCTACTTCTGGTTCCGCTTGAACATTAAGTGTCTCATCTTCTGGAAGTGTAATAGTGTCATCTGAAAGAGGATAGATACCAAGTTGATTATCAAAACCTGGAACATAAAAAGGGAACATCCCTTTTGGTCCATTTGGATCTTCGGTAATAACATCTTTAAAGTCTTCGAGTTCCCCTGCCTGCTCTAAATGTAGTGCAAAGTTACCCGCGATCCCAAGACCTAAGTGCTCTTTATAAAGAGCCATTCGCTTTGGCCTCAACAAACTCTTCGTATGTTCCTCTGAAGTCAGTATATGTACCATCAATGTGAAGCTCAATTACACGTGTTGCGAAAGCGTCAAGTAACTCACGGTCATGCGACACACAGATAACGTTTCCGGTAAAGTTGTAAAGTGCCTCACCTAGCGCAACGATGGCTTCAAGGTCAAGGTGGTTAGAAGGCTCATCGAGAACCAAGAAGTTACCATTTTCAAGCATCATCTTTGAGAGCATCATACGGTGTTTTTCACCACCAGAGATCTTCTCTACTGACTTCTCTTGCTGCTCACCGTTGAAAAGCATACGTCCAAGACAGTTACGGATCTCAGCCACATCACCCTTAGGATCAAAAGCACGCAACCAGTCATAAAGTGTACCATCACCAGAAATTGTGTCTGCTGCATCTTGTGGGAAGTATGAGTTCTCAATAGTCGCACCCCATACGACTTCACCACTTGTTGGCTTGATCTCTTCCATCATGATCTTACAAAGTGTCGTTTTACCCACACCATTGGCACCAATAAGTGCTATCTTCTCACCTGGTTCGATAACAAGATTCATGTTTTTAAGAACCTCAGCATCACCATACGAATGAGAAACATCTTTAACAAAAAGTGCTTCGTCTCCCATCTGACGTTTTGGCTTGAAGACAATACTTGGATCACGACGTGATGAAGGCTTGATGTCTTCAATGTTGAGTTTGTCTAGCTGTTTCTGACGTGATGTTGCCTGCTTTGCTTTAGAAGCATTCGCAGAGAAACGACGTACAAAGGCTTCTAAGTCTGCCTTCTCTTTCTGCTTTTTAGCCGTGTCAACTTCGAGTTGTCTTGCCATAACTGTTGCAGCAATATACCACTCATCATAGTTACCAGAGAACTCACGAATCTTTTGGTAGTCAACATCAAGGATGTTTGTTACAACTGAGTTAAGGAAGTGTCTGTCGTGAGAGATGACAACCATCGTACCTTCGTGACGTTGAAGCTCATTTTCTAACCAACCGATGGTCTCAATATCCATGTTGTTGGTAGGCTCATCAAGAAACAATACATCTGGTTTTGGGAAAAGAACCTGTGCGAGAAGGACCTTGAACTTGTCCGAGTTTTTAAGTGATGACATAAGGTTGTGATGCTCATCCGCAGGGATACCCACATTACCTAGGATCTTACCGATCTGCGTCTCATACTCATACGTAGGATCTTCTTCAACACTGATCATCTCAAGCTCACCAAGACGCTCGTTTACTTTGTCATCTTCAAAATCACCTGTTGCGTAGAGTTCTTCTTTCTCTTTCACCGCATCATAAAGACGTTTATTACCAAAAAGTACAGCGTCCATGATCGTAAAGTCTTCAAAAGCGAACTGGTTCTGTCCTAGAACACCCACCTTAAGACCACTACCGATGATCACATCACCTTCAAACTCATCAATCTCACCACTCAAGATCTTCAAAAATGTTGTTTTACCCGCACCATTGGCACCAATAAGGCCATAACGTTTGTGTTGGTCAAGTTTAATGTTGATGTCTTCAAAAAGGACGCGATTACCAAAACGCATTGTCAAGTTCTGTGTTCTAACCATAATTCTCTCACTTTGCAATCATACCGGCAGTACAAATACCCATAAGTTGCTCTTTAATATTTTCGCGATTATAACTAAAGGATGGTTAGAAAAAAGTGAATGTCCTTATTAAGACATGACTTGGAGGAAAAAACGTACTATTTACCACAGCACTTTTTATATTTTTCACCGCTACCACAAGGACAAGGTTGGTTACGTTCAACTTTAGCATGGAAAATGGTACCATCTCGATAGTACCACTTCTCATCCTTTTTCTCAAAAAGGCTATGTTCATGTAAGACCTCTATCGGTCCATCAAAGGTTCTAAAAAATGCTTTAAACTCAATGCTCTCACGCGCACTTTCTAAGATAATCAGTTCTAACCACTCAACCGACTCAAACTCTCGTTCAAGTGCTTTAATACTTTTTTCATTGACCGAGTCATTAAGACTTGTCTCTAAGATGTATGTTGCATTTTTCATTGCGAACGCGGTATATCGTGAACGCATTAACAGCTCAACATTGGGAACTTTTTTGCCCTCTTCTATGTAGGGTTTACAACAGTTATTATAGGTTTTTCCAGATCCACAAGGACAAAGCATATGATTACCTTCATTTTTAGACTACTTATATCATCTGCATTTTAAACGAGTGCCCAAAAAGTGAATACCAAATAGATGCGTAAGGCTATCACAAAGGTTATTGAAGTAAGATAAGCATAGGGCACGCCTAGAATTTTTAGTGCCCTTAAATTACGTCACAAATAGGATGACCTATGTCAAAGACCTCTAGTCTCTACCTCGCCTCACTTGAGCCAACAACGGGTTCACTTTTTATTAGTATCGGACTAATGGATATCTTAAAAAGTCGTTATGAGAAGGTCGCATTTTTTAGGCCTGTTATTAAAACCCACACCAAGCAAGATGGAGACATCACCTTTATGCGTGAGCACTTTGCAATGATACAGAGTTACGAAGAGAGTTTCTGTTTTGATGTTGAAGAGGTTGAGAAGATGCTTGCTGAGGAGAAACTCGACCTTTTTTTAACTAAGATTATTACCCATTACAAACAACTTGAAGAGAAATACGACTTTGTCCTCATTGAAGGACTACCCCGATCACTTTTTAGTGGGACCTTAGATTTTGACATCAACCTTCACTTAGCTAAAAACCTATCTACTCCCTTTATTCCCATTTTAAATGCTAAAGAGAAAGCAAGCAGATCCATCTATGATGAGATCAAACTTGAAGAAGAGATCATACAAAACGCAGGGGTCCAACACTTTTGTACCTTTGTCAACAGAGTAGCACCAACACAACTTTCAGCCGTCAACCATTTGGTTCAGAGTAATCCGACCCAAGCAATGAGCTTCTTTCTACCTCATAGTCCAGAACTAGACACTCCCTCTCTTCAAGAGATTAAAAATGCTCTTAATGCTGAGATTATTTTAGGTGGAGAACATGCACTAGACAACATCGTCAAGCGGAGTAAAATCGCTGCGATGACACTTGAGCACTACCTTCCTCGTCTTCAAGAAGGTTCTTTGGTCATTGTGCCTGCTGACAGAATGGATGTCATCATTGCAACCTTCATCACTTTCTATGCCAAATCTTCTCCTAATGTTGCTGGTATCATCCTAACAGGAGACATTCGTCCCAACAAAACGATGATGGAGTTACTTGAAAACTTTCATGTCATTGAACTTCCTATCATGAGTGTCAAAACAGACACGTACACTACTGCTTCTAATGTTGAGAGTGTACGCTCGCGAATCACTGCCAAAAGTGTTCGTAAGATTGCGCTTGCAAAAGGTATCTTTGAAGCCCACATCAACCGTGACGCCATACTTCAAGAGTTGCAAGAGAGTCCAACCAAGATCATGACCCCCATGATGTTTACCTACACCCTCTTTGAACGCGCAAGAAAAAAGCGCCAACGTATTGTACTTCCTGAGAGTAGTGATGAACGTATCTTGCGTGCAGCAGAGATACTGCTTCGGCGTGATGTTGTTGACATCATCTTGTTGGGTAACAAAAAAGAGATTGAGCATCAAGCCTCCCTCCTCTCTTTGGACCTTTCTAAAGCCAAGATTGTCGATCCAGAACACTCTTCACTGCAAGAGCGATTTGTTAATACCTTTTTTGAACTTCGTGAAGCAAAAGGACTTAGTTTAGAAGCAGCCAAAGATGCCATGATCCACCCCAACTACTTTGCTACCATGATGGTGCATTTAGGTGAAGCAGACGGGATGGTCTCTGGCGCTATTCACACCACAGGCGATACCATTCGTCCTGCCCTGCAAATCATTAAGACTAAAGAAGAAGGGATGATTGTCTCTAGTCTCTTTTTCATGTGTATGCAGACCCGTGTACTGGTCTATGGCGACTGCGCCGTAAACCAAAACCCAAACAGTGAAGAGCTTGCACAGATTGCCATAGCCTCAGCAAAGACCGCAAAGCAGTTTGGTATTGAACCTCGAGTCGCTATGCTCTCTTACTCTACAGGAGGCTCAGGACAAGGTAGTGCGGTAGATAAAGTACGAACCGCGACACAACAGGTTCGTGACACTTGTCCTCAGCTACTTGTTGAAGGTCCCATCCAGTACGATGCGGCCATCGATGCAAATGTTGCCAAGACTAAACTACCCAACAGTGAGGTCGCTGGAAAAGCAACCGTCTTTATCTTTCCTGACCTCAACACGGGGAACAACACCTATAAAGCGGTACAGCGAAGTGCAGGAGCTATCGCGATTGGTCCCGTTTTACAAGGGCTTAAAAAACCTATTAATGACTTGAGTCGTGGCTGTAGTGTAGATGACATCATCAACACCGTAACCATTACCGCTATACAAGCACAGGAAAACCAGTGAAGATCTTAGTGCTTAATGCGGGTAGTTCATCACTGAAATGGAAACTCTATGAGATGCCAAGACAAGGATTGCTTGCATCGGGTCTCATCGAGGGAATTGGTGAGCCACAAGGGGGGCTTGAAGTAAGTTATCAAAATACTACGCATCAAGAAGTGTTAACTATTGGTAATTACCAAAGTGCCTTCCAAAAACTTTTTACTACTTTAGAAGAGAAACATATATTAGACATTCAACATGAGCTCTCTGCCGTTGGTCATCGTGTAGTACATGGTGGTGAAACCTTTAAGGCACCCACACTCATTACAGATGCCGTCCTAACAGACCTAAACAAGCTGACCACCTTAGCGCCACTCCACAATCCTGCTAATCTCTTAGGTATTGAGACGATGATGGCTCTAGTACCGAAGGTGGCGAATATTGCTGTCTTTGACACTGCATTTCATCAGAGCATGCCTAAACATGCTTTTTTATACGCCCTACCTACAGAGTTGTATCGAGAACTTCACATCCGACGTTATGGGTTCCATGGCACCTCTCATCACTATGTAGCGCAGACCTTGGCCCACACACTAAGTCGACCCTTAGAAGAGCTCAACCTCATCACCCTTCATCTAGGTAATGGAGCAAGTGCTTGTGCCATTAAAAAAGGAAAAAGTGTTGACACTTCCATGGGGTTTACCCCCTTAGAAGGCTTAGTGATGGGAACACGTTCAGGGGACCTTGACCCTGCCATCATCACCTACTTAATGGAACAAAAAGCACTCACTACGGATGAAGTCACTACTTTGTTAAACAAAGAGAGTGGTCTAAAAGGTCTCTGCCAAGAAAACGATCTTCGTACTATCATCAGTCGCAGCGCATCAGGTGACACGACAGCGCAACTTGCTCTAGAGATCTTCACCTACCGTATTAAAAAATATATTGGTGCTTATGTTGCAGTCTTAGGACGGGTTGATGCGATTGTTTTTACCGGAGGTATTGGTGAACATGCACCACTTATACGGGAGATGGTTTTAGAGGGCTTAGATGAGGCTTTTGGTATCACACTTGACAAAACTAAAAACCAAGACCTTAAATCTACAACCATCCATCAGCAGCAGAGCCGCATACAACTCCATGTCATCCCAACCAATGAAGAGTTACAAATCGCACTTGAAGTTGCAAAAGTTACACAAAATTCGAAAGAAACCATAAAATAACATTAATTAATACTTTCGTAAGTTAATCATGATACACTCATCGTAACATTATAAAATTTTATAATGTAGTTCTCAATTTTTACAACTCTTTGGTGCTGTGTGCAGTTGGTCTTATACCATTCTCGGCAGTCTTCTCTCAGATCAGTTGGGATCTTCTTATGATGAAGCTAATGACTTAACTTCATCATCTACTCTCTTTTCAACCTACTATCAACACCACCTAAAACACATTTTTAACTTCAGTTTAGATATTATTACGCCAAAGGAATATAATGATCTATGAACTAAAAGATGAATACATCGAACTCTATAAACTAATTAAATTTTTAGACCTAGTCGACAGTGGTGCTGATGCTAAGATGATTGTGGCCGATGCCCATGTTAAACGTAACGGCGAGATCGAAATGCGTAAACGTGCCAAGATCCGTAAAGGTGACAAGCTTGAAGTTGGTGATGTTACTATTGAAGTAGTTTAATGTACACGTAGTATTAGGGCATCTCTAAAAACCCTAATTATCCTCAGCACTAGAGTTTTTAGAGGTGCCCTTTATATTATGAAATAGGACGCTATCAAGCATGTTAGAAATCTTCTCTATAATCTTAACCCTTATTCTCATCGCAAAGTACCTCGAGGATACACTTAAGACACCTTTTGTCCTTATCATTATTGTACTTTCCTATCTTGCTAACTCATTTTTTGACCTCTCGCTTTTAGGTGAAAACTTTGAATCTATTATGTACTTGATGTTGCCAATTATCTTGATACCTGATGTCTTGGGTATCTCACGAAGTGAACTTAAAGAGAACCTTCCAAACATTTTCTACCTCGCCGTAGTTGCTGTTCTTCTCTCTATCACAGTCGCCGTTGCTATAACCTACTTTATTGATGACACTTACCACCTAAGTATCTTTGAACTACTGATACTCTTCACTCCCCTTATGGCAACTGACGTTGTCTCAGTTGGTGCCATCTTCTCCAAGTTTAAACTTCCACAGCAGTTAAAATTGTTGGCAGAAGGAGAGAGTCTCTTCAATGACATCACTGCAATGATCATCTTCTTTTTCATTGCTATTCCTTTTATCGCAGGTCAAGTACCTACCCCACTTGAACTCCTTGAAACAACCATCTATACTGTTTTTATTTCCATTATTGTTGGCTTGGTCTTTGGCGGGGCAGGTTACTACACCTTTAAAGTCGCTAATGATAACTTCTCACAGTTCATCGCCCTCTATGTCATGGCCAGCCTCTCTTTTTTAGTGGCTGACAAAATCGATCTTTCAGGGATCTTGGCCGTGATCGTTTCTGTGATGTTATTCAAATATTTATTTGATAAAGAAGGGCATTACAAACTTAAAAAATACAGTCTTATCACCAAACGCCTTAACTCAGAAAGTAGTAGTGAGCTCTCCTTTCGAAGTTATAAAAAAGAGGCCTATTATGTTGGTCTCTTTGCTAATGCCGTTATTTTTATCTCCATTGCTAATGTTGTTAACATCGATATGTTTTTTAAGTATCAGACTGAGATTATTTACACCTTCGTGCTGACCACCGTAATCCGTTATGGTGTTGTCTTCATACTCAGTAAATACCGAGAGTTTTCATTAAAATGGACTAATATTTTAACACTTTCAGGGATGAAAGGTGGGCTTGCACTGATTATGATCGTCTCTTTAAGTGATGACTTTATTTATAAAGAGATGTTTATGGCCATCATTCTTGGCGTTGTTATTCTCTCTATCTTTGTCTATACACTGTTTCTTATGATCTATCTCCATTTTGAAAAAGACGCCATGCTACTTGACACAGCAAAAGAGCATCATCTCTTAGTGAAAGATGTACATGAACTCCTCTCTAAGGAGGCTATAACTGGGGCCTATAATGAAGTAATATTTGAAGACTTTATCGAAAAAGAGATCCACCGTGCAGAACGCTACAACTTCCTCTTCTCTGTCATTGCTTTTAAAAGTAATCCTAAAAACCTAAAGAAGATCGAGCAGGTCTATCTACGAAGCAGTGACTATTTTGGTAAGGTAGACCATGATGTCTATGCCGTTTTAATGACCCACAACACCATAGATGGCGCCCTTACCTACGCAAAAAAACTAGAAAACGTACTACAACACCAACACATCGCCATCAGCCAATACATGCCAGGCGATAGTGTTGATGCCATCTTTGACAAATTACATATCGCCCTACAAGACAGTAAAGAGATCGATATAGAGGTTTAGGAATAGGCTATACACAGAAATTTACTTACAGTACCAATGAGCTGCCAAGTCCTATTACACCTCCAAAGACACCTCCCCAAACAACAAGCCAACCAAGATGCTGGGCGATTAGCTCTTGCACCATCTCTTTCACAAGTTGAGGAGTTAACTCTTCTAGGCGAGCGCTGATGACCTCTTCTATTTTGATGAGCATATCATCACTCAACGAGGAGTTATTCAAATAGTTTTGTAACTGCGCATCAAAACTTTCACTAGCTACTATCCGAGTGACGGCACTCTTTAGTTTACGACTGAATGGGTCACGCAGTGCGTCGAGGGCTTGTTCGCCTCCGAACATCCCTAACATCCCTCCAAACGAAGACTCCATCACTGTTTTAGAGAGCGCATCAAAGGCAGGTGAGAAGTCTGTCTCTTCGATGATAGGAGTTAGGTCGATCTTCTTCTCCTCTTTGGCAAAGAAGTTGTCTAACTGCTCCTTGGTAAAGAACTGGGTCATCATAAGGTTTTTAATGGCTACCTTGAAACTCTCAAAACGGTTAACAATTACTCCTGAACCCACAAGGAAAGGAACTTTCTCAAAAAGCATGTGAATAGCTAG
>Ga0256826_1002867_pt1 | contig 10437 bp, 12 predicted proteins | sample CV79metaG_FD_185975 | JGI IMG/M metagenome (GOLD analysis project Ga0256826, IMG submission 185975) | Hydrothermal vent microbial communities from East Pacific Rise, Pacific Ocean - CV79 | ecosystem: Environmental > Aquatic > Marine > Hydrothermal vents | place: Pacific Ocean: East Pacific Rise... | reverse complement strand
ATTTATAAAAATAAGCTACAATGAGTTTATGAATGCAATCAAACATGTACAAAATGCGATAGATGAGCTAGATGCCGAGGTTCAAGAACTTCTTTTAGACTGGAGTGTACCTCTTAATGAAAAAGACAATATTATGCTTCCAAAGCTTCAAGTAAAAAAGGTTTTACTCCAAACTCTTGAAGATTTAGAGTACTTAAAAGCTAATCCACCAACACCAAATCAAGCCTGTGGGATATCTAAATATCGTACAGACTAGACACTAAATCAAGTTTAGGGTGACAGATGCAAAATATTTCTGAGTTTTGATTTACTCTGCTGACTAGAGCTTAAAACTCGTTAAGAGCTTTAATTTTAAGTAAGATATCATCCTCTTGCTTAAAATCTATATGAATCAGGTAAGAGTTACTTGTATTAGCTTCACGGTTTTTATCACTTGCATAAACCCTAAAACTATTTACTTCACCAAAGTAATCAACAACGAACTCATCATCTACACCTAGAGGATACTCTTTAAATTCTTTGAGGGACTCTAGCCTATAAAGCTTTTCATCTCTCACTATATAGCCTAAGTAGGGGTTAAATCGTTTATGTAGAGAATGGGAACTCTGTAAAAAAACGATATCTTCATTCTTATCTTGTTTTAAAATTTTGACAGATTTAAAAAGTGATAAAGAGAAGTCCATATAGAGAATTCTCTTCTTCAACTGCTCATCCTCGATACTTTTCGCTTTTTTTGCATAGATAGTATTTGACTTGTTAAGTGCCGAATAACTCTGATAGAGAAATATCATCATAATGGATAAAATAACTATTGAAATCATCATCTCTATAAGTGTAAATGCTGAGCGAGTGTTTTTCATTGTAGTTTAATCCTAATTAATGAGGTAGCACTATCAGGCATCTGTAGAACAGTTTTTCCAATTTCAAAAATCATACCACTTCGAGAAGCTTCTTGAGTCTCACTCTCTTGTGATTCACTCATATCTATAGTCTCTAACTCTTGATAGAGTATCTCTATCTTTTGAGCCTTTAAGCTTCGTCGCAAGTCACTCTCTATGTCAAACTCTCTTACCAAATCATACATAGTAGCTTTTTTATCTTCATCTCCATAATCTTCGTTTGCAATAATTAAAGAGATATACTGATTTGATTTACCCTTTTTGTCTAATGATGCAAAAATATGTGAGCTATTTGAGATGAGTTCTAAAAGTGCCAATACTACGGTGGAGATGATTACAACTGAAACCATCACCTCTATAAGAGTAAATCCTTCGCGTTTATGCATTACCTAAGCCGATACGGATAGCCTCTTCTAGCGAAGTCTCACCACCAAGAAGCATCGCGTTTAACTGCATAGCTATGGTTTTGAGTCCATCCTCTTCAAGGGCTGTTTTAATGGTGTGCTCATCTGTTGTAGTTTTTAATAGGTCTCTCACCTTATCATTCATTACTAATAGCTCACCAATAGAGCGACGACCTGCATAACCGCTATAGTTACAAGCCTTACAACCATCAGCCTTATAAATTTTAGAGCCAGTAGGAATACTATAGTCCTCTGCAAAATCTTCAGCAATAACATCTTCACACTTACACTCTTCGCACAGTATACGAACTAAACGTTGAGCCAAAATACCTAAAAGTGAAGAGCTAATTAAAAAAGGCTCTACCGACATATCTGCTAAACGCGATATAGTTGCAGCCGCAGAGTTAGTATGTAGAGTGGAAAAAACCAAATGCCCAGTTAAAGCGGCTCTAATGGCAATAGCCGCTGTCTCCTCATCACGAATCTCCCCAATCATAATAACATCAGGATCTTGACGAAGAATAGAGCGCAGAGCTGAAGCAAAGGTAAGCCCTACTTTTTCATTTACTTGAATCTGGGCGATATTATCTGACTTATACTCAACTGGGTCTTCAACTGTTATAAGATTTTTTTGAGGCTCTTCCACTTCACGTAAAAAGGAGTGAAGAGAGGTTGTTTTACCAGAACCCGTAGGCCCTGTTACTAAGATGATTCCGTGAGAGGCACGAAGTATCTTTTTTACATCGCCTATAAGTTCAGAATTAAATCCAAGTTCATTAATCGCAGGTATTTGAGAGCTCTGCATAAGAATCCTCATAACAACTCTCTCACCATAAAAGGTTGGCAAGATAGAGACACGAATATCTAGCACTTCACCCGCTATTTTAATCTGTGTTCGACCATCTTGAGGAATTCTCTTCTCAGAGATATCAAGGTTTGAGATAACCTTAATACGACTCACTATTAAGTTAACTACCTTCTTATCTAAGTCCGCATTTTTAACAAGCATTCCATCTATACGAAAGCGAACCTCACCGCGTTTCTCTTGCACTTCTATGTGAATATCTGAAGCTCTCTTTTTTACTGCTTGATAAAAAAGAGCATTTACAAACTTGATAATAGGAGCAGACTCTTCACTTGTTAAAATATCGCTAGAGGTACGGAGAAAATCTGTTAGAGAGATATCTTCTTCACTCTCCTCTGTATTCTCCTCTTGCATACTCTCCATAGTTTTATCTGTACGGAGCTCTAAAAATTTGTTATAGAGTCTATCGTAAGAGTCTTCTGTGAGCATACTTAAAGGGTATTGTGTTTGAAGTTTAGAGTAATAGTTTGAGGCTTCTACAAGATAGCGCTCGGACATAAACGCGGTCACTACACCCTTAAGCTCACTAAAGAGTAAGTAGTTCTTAACGCTCAGCTCAGTAGTAAGTTCTGGAGGCTCATAAACCTCTAGTTTGATATTGTGCAGTGGCTCTAAATTTAGCATTAGTTTATATCTTCAAAAGGAGTAACTACTTCAGTCGAGTCATCAGAAACACTCTCTTTTTTCTCTTCAAGATTTTTAAAAACTTTTAAATTATAATCTTTTTGTAAATGAGCAAGAATTCCAAGCTCTTTTTGAAGTTTAGATAACTCTTCACTTTTATCAATTACATAAGGAGTTAAAATTACAACTAAATTATCCTCTTCATTAATTTTACTCGTGGATGAGAAGAGGTACTCTCCAATTAATGGTATATCTCCAAGAAGTGGTACTTTACTTGTAGAGTCTCGCTCATAACTCTTCACAAGCCCACCAATGATAATACTCTCACCATGACGAAGGATTGCTTGTGTTTTAACCTCTTGTTTAGAAGTTACTGGTTGACCTGTAGCATTTTGACTTCCATCATCTAAAACATTTTCTAAAATCGCCTCTACATCTAAAGTTACCTTATCATTCGAAGAGACACGAGGTTTGATCTTAAGTGTAAGCCCTACATCTTCGCGTTTATAACTACTTGTAAGGTTACCTGTATTTACAGAGTTTGTAATAGTACCTGTAGAGATAGAGATAGTTTTACCAACATAGATAGATGATTCTTTGTTATTTACACATAAAATAGATGGATTTGAAATTGACTTTGAAGCTCCATTTGCCTCTAAAAAGTCTATTGTAGCACCAAGTGCAAAAGCCACTCCTGCTCCACTACCTATAGATCCCAGAGCATCTGTTACGGCTTTAGAAGCTGCAGCGGTAAGTGCATCAGAACCAAAGTTTGCACTCATAGCATAGATTCCAGAGGCTGAAACATCCCCTCCTGCAAAACCGTACTTGATACCTAAGTCCGAACTATTGTTCTTATTTATCTCGATAATTCTCGCCTGAACATAAACCTGATACTTCTCTTTATCAAGCTCCTCTATTATCATCGCAATACCTTTAATAATTAACGGATCACCTATAGCAATAATCGAATTTATCTCTTCACTAGCTGTAATGTTAGGTTTTAGGGCAGGATCTGAAAACTTCTGTTTTGCAACTATCTCATTTAAAGTAACTAAAACTGCTTTTGAGTCTGAGTTTTTAAGAGCAAAGATTTTCACCTCTTTATTTACTTTAGATTCAACATCAAGTTTGGCTACGAGATCTTCTATCTTTTTAACATTGGCCTTATTTCCTACAACTATAATCCCATTTATATTATCATCAAGAACTATTTTTACACTCTGAGAAGAGACTTTGGGATTAAAAATCGACTTAGATACATCTACTAAACGAGCCTGCAGTTTTTTTGCTTCTGTATTTTTTATATAAATAATTTTCACTATGGCTTCGTTGTTGGTGTCGATATCTTTGATAACTTTTTTGATTGTCTCAATATTTTTAGGATAGTCTGTGATTAAAAGAATATTACTCTCTTTCATAGTCATAAGTTTTGCTGTTTTTGAGATAAGATAACGAATCTTTGCAGCTACTATATCAACATTTTCACCCTTTACTTTTATGGCCTGAGTAACCATCAAAGAACCATAAAGACGTTTTCCCTGTCTTACAACTTGAGTATTATGCTTTGCTGCTTCAGTTGAACGGACTATCTCATAAATGGAACCATCACGAATAAGTGTAAAACCTTTTGATTCTAAAACAGAGACCAATATACCCATCAACTCATCATCATAGATAGGAGCCGTACTTACAAAGTCAACCGAACCCGTAACCTTATGGTTTATAAGTATATTTTTGTTTGTAATCTTAGAGATTAGTTTTATAAAGTCTGTGATTGCAAGGTTTGAAAAGTTGACATTGACCTGCTCCCTTGCTGATAAACTCAGCACTAAAATAGTTGTTAATAAAAATATTTTAATTAATCTCATATACTAATTCCTTCTCTTGATTATTTCGTAGAACTACAAGCTCTATCGCGTTTATATTGCTCATATTTGAATAGAGGTCAGTTACACTTTTGAGGGAGTTCAACTCTATGTTATTTGCTCGTATGATTACATCATTTTTTTGAAGTCCTAGTTCAGCCATTTTCGAACCACGGACTACCTTAGTCACTTTAAAACCTTTGAGTTTTCTACCATTTTTAAGTGGTCGAATTGATATCTCTTTCCAGATTTTTGTAGGATTTTTTGAGTAGTAGGTGATGTCACTTCTTGATACATTTTTTACACTATTTGAACTACTTTTTTTCTCTACTCTGTTAATAAAACTTTTTTGAAGTTTCAGTTTTTCTAGCTCTAAAATATACTCTTTACCACCCTTGGTAAAAACTGCACCATTTGGAATAATAGACTTAAGCCTAAAACCTAAATACTCTTCTCCAACCTCAACAATAGTAGTCACCTTTGGAGATGATTTTCGGGCCACTATAACAAAACCTCTACTCTTGGTTCCGTAGAGACCTTTAAGCACCATATTTGTAATACTTACACTTGTTACTGCAGTTTTAGTAGTTTTTTGAGCTACTGCTTTTGAGTTGTGAATCATATTTTTAAAATCAACTCTTTGGTATTTTGGTTTATAGTTCTCTTGAACACTAAGTTCTACACCATCACTAGGCAGATACCAAAGCAGTGCAAGTGAGAGTGCTTTAGTGATAACTAATATAACCAATAACTTACTAAGAAGAGAGAGAAGGTGGGAGTTAGAAAGTTTTATCATAACTGTAACTCCCATCTTCTGATTTTTTGAACTCTCTCATAGAGTTTTTATATTTTTTGAGCATCAACTCTGATGGCTCAAAAATAATATGTAGAGCCATCTCCACAAGGTTAAAACTTCCCTCAATCTCTCCATCATCCCCTAACTCATATATATTTATATTGAGAGGATTAAAAATAGAGTGGGTAATAGTAACTTTTTGTATATTTAATGGCAAAAAGGAACTAGCAGTCTGAGAGAGTTGAATATCCTGTATACTTATAGAGTTGTAAAGACCAAATATTTTGATATTAATCTCTTTTATATCTGCACTTTTAATGGACTTAAAAAATATCTCTGCAGCACTCAGGTTTAATGTAAAACCACTATCATCTATTTTTTCATTTGAGATAACGACATCATATTTTTTTAGCTCATGTTCTAGGGCGAAGTAGATATTCTCTTTTGGAGTAAAATACATAAGGGCTAAGAGAAAAAAGAGCACAAAGCCAATAAAAATTGCTAATTTTCTTACCATTTTATCTCCATCTCAAAGCTCACTTTTGAATCACTTAGTTTTTTGATTTTAAAAGAGTTTATCTGATATGCTCCATTTAAAAGTTTTCCCATTAGAGAGTTAAGTGCATTTTTATCCATACTTGATGAACTTAAAACGATAGCACCCTTTGTACTCTTTTTTACAATATTTGCAGAGCGAAGAGAGGAGATTTTCAACACTCTCTCTAATGATTTCTTTACAGACTTTTTATCTGCATAAGTAGACTTAAGACCACTTAGTTTTGTTGCAAGTTCTTGAGTCTCTCTGAACTCTGCTTTAACTTCACTCAAATCACTCTTTGCACCAGAGAGTTTAAAGATACTAAAGAGTAAAACAACAACTAAAAGTGCTCCAATATGGAGTGGATTTATTCGGTTCATCATAAGATCATCTCAAATATAAAGTGCCCATTTTTCTTATCAATGTTGAACTCTATTTTTTTACTCTTTAACTCTTTTTTTATCGCGTTTATTGTTGGCTGAGAGATGATATTGTAATAAGCTGTTATTTTTTTATCTTTGAGTATAAGCTGAGTCAACGTCTCAGAAGGTCTCAGTCTTGTTGAGAGAATAATACTTGTTATCTCCCTTATACTCACCTGTTTTGTATGGATTTTAGTGTACTTTTTAAGCATAGCCTTATTTTGAAACATAGTCGCTTGAAGTTTTGCTTTTGCAAAAAGAGTCTCTTTTTTATCACTAAAATCATCTACTTTAGAGCTTGTTATCATCCACTCGCTCATTATAAGAACTATAAATGCGACTAAGATAGCCCCTATTTTGTAGAGGCTTTTACTATCAACTATATGACCAAACTGTGCTAGGTTTATACCGCGTTTAGAGAGCTTAATCTCATCAATATTTAAATCTCCACTCTCCTCAACCCAACAGCAAGGGAGCAAAATCAAAATATCATCTTTTAAGAAGATACTCTGAGTCTCATTGATCTTCACCGCACCTTCAATAAACCCAAGTTCACTCTGAGCAAAGTAAACACCTGCAACATTTGCAACGGCTATGCCCTTGTCTTCTAAAGTATCTATAATAAACTTATCATCATAGGCAAAGGCAAAAAAGAACTCACCCTCTTTATAGACACTATAGTTATAGTTTCCAAGAGGCAGAGTATCTTCAAAAATCGACTCTAAAAGTTTTTTTACCTCACTTACCTTCTGTAGGGGAAGAGAGAGCTTTTTCACCCAGTACATAGAGGGGGATAAAACAACATTTACTTTTTCATCTAACTCAAAAGCAGCAGAGGAGCTATCTAGAAAAATTGTTTTATATTTTTGATTAAATTTCGTAAACAAAATTACTCCCCTTTTTTTGATTCATGTCGTACTCAAACCTTAACTCTGAACTTAAGTCTCCACTCTCTATAGTCACTTTTACATCTAAAAACATCTGCAAATACTCAACACTAAAACGGTGTAGAGCAAGCACCTCTTGGGGACTTAAACCCAAGTCTGCTTCTGTACTATAAGCTCCAGCACCTAAGCTCAACTGCTCTGCTCTTAACTCATCACAGCCAAGAAGTAAACGCCAAGTCTCTTTAGTTGCATAGTTGAGATCTACTTTTGAGTTTCGCTCTTTTGAAAAACTAAAAAGATTTTCAAAATTGATCTTTTGCAGACTATTATCATTGTATGTTTTAGTATAAAAATCATTTATAGCCTCAAGATGTTTTCTTGAAGCTATATAGTCTCGAAAGAGATACGGATTCTCATTAAATATATCGCTATAATAGCTATTATCTGCTTTGATTTTGCTCATACTATCAACTATCATATCGGTATAACTTGGATTTACATTATAAAGAGCCATATATTGACTCAAAGCATTCACTCTTGGGGAGTTTGGAACTGCCTTTGAGCCGTTTACATCTACCAAAGTGTTTATATTTAGCTTTGAGCGAGCACTTTTTATCTCGATAAGCATCTTCACTCCGCTGCTCTCAAAAGGTATAAACGCGGCCTCTGAGAGAAAAATGAAAAGTGAATCTACAGAGTCTATGGCATCTAACTCAGGTGATGATTTAAGCAGGTTTAAGACATCATCAACTATAACACTACTCTGCATAGCAAACTTCTGTTTTGAGACTTCAGTGGAGACACTCTTTACCTGCTTAAGGGCAATTCCAAGTGATACACTTATAGCTATGATAAAAAAGAGAGTTATCATAAGTGCAATAGCACCGCGTTTAGAGTGCATCATCTAGCTTATACTCATAGAAAATATTGGAAGTAACATTGCTGCAACTATAAAACCTATACTTCCCCCTACAAAGAGCATAAGTGCTGGCTCAAGAAGAGTTAAAAGCATACTAATTTTATCACGGTTCTCTTCAAAGTAGAGTTCTGAAACATTTGTAAGAACATTCTCTAGTTGGGAAGTCTCCTCACCTAGTGCTATAGACTGCACAAAAGCATGGTCTATTTTTGTTTTTGAAGAGTTTAGAGCTGATGAGAGAAGTTTTCCTTCCACCACTTTTTTGGATGCCTCTACAAAGAGCTCTTTGAGTACATAGTTGTTAAGTATGTTTGCACTTAGGTTTACAGTCTGCACAAAAGGGACACCAGAACGAGTCAAAAGAGAGGCTATATATGAGAAACGTGCCAACTCACTCTTCTGTGCTATCTCACCAAAAAGAGGCATTTTAAGTATGAGTTTATGGACACTAAATGCAAAAATATAGCTCTTTTTCATCAAAAACATAAACGCGGCTACAAGAGCAAATATAATGGCTAAAATAAGTTTAAAGTTCTCGTTAAAAAAGTCACCCATAGAGATAACAACTTTAGTAGGAGTTGGAAGCTCTTGCCCCATCTGCTCAAATATACCAGTTATTTGAGGTACTACAAAAGTAAGCATAAATGCAATCATTACCAGAGAGATAATAATCATAAAAGAGGGGTAAGCAAAAGCACCTTTTATCTCTTTGTTGATTCTATCTTGCTCTTTTAAAAAACGTGAGAGTTCAAGCAGAACTTCATCGAGGATTCCCCCACTCTCACTCACCTTTATGGACTGTTTATAAAATGCAGGTAGTTCCACGACTGTCTGAGTTTCTAGTGCTGTAAAGAAGTTTTTCCCCTCATCTAAATGTGTACTTACAGTAACTAAAAAGAGTTTCATCTTTTTGTTTTTTTCATAGTGGGTTTGGACTATTTTAAGAGCTGAGACTATGGTAATACCTGAGCGAATATACATAGAGAGTTCCCTAGAGAGAGAGGAGAGCTCTTTGGCGGGGATTTTATACTTTCGAGAAAACTCAAAGTTAGAGAAGAGTGAGGGTTGCTCCTCTTCTATACTTTGATAGATAATTTTTTCTGCTTTGAGTTTGAGTTTGGCTTCGCTAAGAGAGAGTGCTTCTACTTTTTCAGATAGCTTTTTACCCTCCGCGTTTATACCCTTGTACTTAAAAATCATTGGTTTACTTCTTGAATGAGTTGCTCCGCAGCTTCTATAGCAGACTCTAAAGAGGCATACTTTTTGGTTGGAGTTAGGTAAGTAGTAAAATCATAAACACTCTCTTTAAACTCAACGAACACTTGGTCTCCTACCCCTTGTTTATCTACACTGTATGAGAAGCAGATATCTTCTTGAACATCCTCTTCATTAAAGTAAATATCTTTTAAAACTTCTCTTGTACCGCTTAAAAACTCGTATCTGTAAACGCGGACACTATCATCTAACAAATCTTCAAGGGTTTTAATCTTTACATTATCAACATAAACATCACAACTCTTACAATCATCTAAACAGAGAAGTTTTACACTTTTTTCATACTTTTGATTTTTCATAAACTCTTTTATATTGAGCAAAGTAAGCTTTGTAAACTCTTCACTTCTCTGCTCAAATGAGGTCACAGAGAGAGTGTAAATCACTCCCATAATCACTATGACAATCATAAGCTCTATGAGTGAAAAAGCTTTTCTCATAAAAGGTTTACTTACACTCACTCATGCGAATATCTTTAGCCTCATCTTTTCCACCCTCTTTTTTGTCAGCACCTAAAGAGATAAGTTCTATTTTTCCATCATCGTTGATATATATAAATTGTTTTCCCCATGAGTCTTTTGGAATTTTTCCATCTTTGAAGTAACCACTTGGAGAGTAAGATGTGTACTCTTCACTATCTGGGTTACTAACGAGAGCCTCTAAACCCTCAGAGGTTGATGGGTAAACACTGTTATCAATCTTGAACATATCAAGTGAAGAGTTATAGATAGACTTCATCTGAACACAGACTAAGTTGCGTTTAGCCTCTTCACCTTTACCAGTAAGACTCGGCATAACCATAGCCGCTAAGAGTCCTAAAATGACGATAACTATCATAAGTTCTATAAGTGAGAATGCATTTCTTGCATTTTTTTGCATAAAAACTACCTTTATTTATTTTATATACTTATTATAGTGAAAAAAGATTACGTTTTGGTTAGAG
>Ga0256826_1002866_pt1 | contig 10442 bp, 6 predicted proteins | sample CV79metaG_FD_185975 | JGI IMG/M metagenome (GOLD analysis project Ga0256826, IMG submission 185975) | Hydrothermal vent microbial communities from East Pacific Rise, Pacific Ocean - CV79 | ecosystem: Environmental > Aquatic > Marine > Hydrothermal vents | place: Pacific Ocean: East Pacific Rise... | reverse complement strand
GAATAATAATTAGAACGTATGCTAACCAAATGTTTTCAGCCCCTCCAGGACCAAAAGCAAATCCTAAATGAACTAGGATTAATAGTAATGAACCAAAAATCATAATACTTGCTCCTTTACCTTTTTTATCTAAAAAGAAACCGAAAATTGGAGTTAAAACCATTGTTCCAAAAGGAAGTAACGATGGAATGTCACCAGCAGTAGTTACTGAAACTTCAAATTTATTAACCATAAAATCAGCTGCATATTTTAGGAAGGGAAAAACAGCACCGTAAAATAATACACATAGCATAGCAATATACATAAATGCTTTATTTGTGAATAAACGAGCTACATCAGAAAATTTAAATTCTTCTTCTTCTGCAGCATCATCATTAGTCTCTACCTCTTTGTCTACTTTCACATCCATCATTGTATAAATAATAAATGTCATTAAACCAGCTAACATTACGATAACACCAAAAGCAACAGGTCGAGTAACAACCTCGTCTATACCAGCTATACGTGGAGCAAAGAATAAAGCACCTGCTGTACCTAAACGAGCAATAGCAACTTGTAAGCCCATTGCTAAAGCAAGTTCTTTACCCATAAACCATTTTACAATAACACGAGAGACCGTGACACCTGCTATTTCAACGCCGACTCCAAAAATAGCAAATCCAAAAGAAGCTAATTTTGCTGAAGCACTGTATGTTGTTAAAAAAGAATCTAAAAACTCGAATCCAAAACCTCCATTTAGAAATGTATCGGTAAGAGCATAATAATTAATTGCTGCACCACCTACCATTAATGCAATAAATGTGACTCCTGTAAATCTAATGCCCATTTTGTCAAGGATAATTCCTCCAATAATAAGCATCCCAAGAAATACATTAAACCAAGAGTAAGCTCCATAGTATAGGCCGAAAGAACTATTGTTTTCCCATGCACCAAGTTTTTGTAACATTGGTTTGATAGGAGACATAACATCTGCAAAATAATAGCCTGTAAGCATTGTAAATGATACAAGAATAAGAACAATCCACCTTGCTGTTTTTGAATCTCTAAGAGTATTTTTAATTTCTTCCATTTTTTTTCCTTTGTTTTTCGAACCCCAAAAGTGCATAAAATTTATGAGTTATCAAAATGATAAAAAATTCTATCTTTGTAACTCATTTCTGATAATTTAATGCATTTTATAATTAAAAATAATGAAAAAAATAATTATTGTAGTTGCGGTTGTATTGTTAACGTTTAATAATTTGTTTTCTCAAATAGCAGCAGCTGAGGAACATAATGATTTGGTAAAGTGGATGTCTTTAACCGAGGCATTGGAAAAACAAAAAGAACAACCAAAAAAAATCTTTATAGATATTTATACCGATTGGTGTGGCTGGTGTAAAGTTATGTCGAAAAACACATTTTCTCATGAGCAAATTGCAGCTTATATTAATCAGTATTTTTATCCTGTAAGATTTGATGCTGAAACAACTGATACAATTGAATATCTTGGTAAAAAATACATAAATAAAGGAACGGGACGAAAACCAACGCATGAATTAGCTTATGTATTAACAAAAAATCGTCCGTCTTATCCGACCATTACCTATTTAGATGAAAAAGGAAAAATAATTCAACCTTTACCGGGTTACATGGATGTGAAAAAGATTGAACCTTATTTAGTGTATTTTAATGAGAATGCATATCGTTCGGCGCCCTTCGAGAATTTTAAAAAGAATTTTGATAAAGCCTTTAACGATTCTATTCCAAATGGAGACGGAAGAGTTCAATGGGTTACTTTCGAAGACGCTCAGAAGCTTGTTAAAAGTAGTCCTAAGCCTTTGTTTATTGATATATTTACAAGTTTTAGTGTAACATCAAAAGTTATGGAGTTAACAACATTTGCCGATAAAAAAACAGCCGATTATATAAATGAACATTTTTATGCTGTTCGTTTCGATCCTACAACTAAAGATACAATTCGTTTTGGAGGTGTAGAGTATGTTAATAAAGGAGTTAGTCATCCGTTTCATGATTTGGCGATATTGCTTACAAATAGACAGATTGGAATTCCTGCTACTATATATTTAAACGAGCAACTTCAATTGCTGAGTAATGTTCCGGGCTACCGTTCGTCTAATGAAATAGAGCCTTTACTTGAGTTTTTTGGAGAAGAAAAATATAAAACTCAGCAATGGCAAGAATTTATGATAGAATTTAATACAAAAAAAGAGAAAGCGGTAAAATAGAAATATAATTAAAATATATTTTTTCTTTTGGATAAACGCTATGATTAATAAATTATTTAAGAAACGATTTTTTTTAATTGGGATACAGTTCTTTACGCTATTTGTTTTTGTATTAATCATATATGGTGCAATAGGAATTACGACCGATGATAAAAGTTTTGCTAAAATATTGCGAAATACAAATTTATCTAATTTGCTTATTTGGTCGTATTGGTGGCCAATGATAATTGTAACAGCAATCTTATTTGGGCGGTTTTGGTGTACCATTTGTCCAATGGAACTTGTTACTTCATTTTTTTCGATGTTTGGTTTTAAAAGAAAACCAGGGCTTATTCTTAAATCAGGATGGATAATAAGCTTGTTTTATGCCATGATTCTTATTTTGGGAATTCATACCCTTGCTATTCATCGTATTCCTCAATATATGGCAATATACATGTTAATCTTGTTTTCTATTGCTGTAATTTCTGGTGTTATTTGGGAAAAACGAACCTTTTGCACATATGTATGTCCTGTTGGGCATTTACTAGGTTTGTACTCTATGTTATCGACAAAGCAGTTGCGAGTAAAAAATACTGAAGTTTGCAAAACATGTAAAACAAAAGATTGTATAAGTAAAACAAATCATTACAATGTTACAGCAAGGTCGTGCACATCGAATTTATATCCCGCAGAACTAACCGATAATAGGAGTTGTATTGTTTGTGGACAATGCCATAAATCATGTACAAAAGATAATATATCCATACAAAAACGAAAAATAGCTTTAGATTTATTTACCGATATTAAGTTATCTTGGGCAGAGATATCCTTTTTTATGATGTTGAGTTCTTTTGTAATCTACGAAATATTGTCGGAATGGACGTTTACTAAAAATATATTAATGATTGTTCCTAAATGGACAAATGGTATATTGGGACTTCAAGGAAACTTCTCAGGAACTATTAAAGCAGTTATTTTGTTTGTAATATTCCCTTTTATATTTTATACATTCTTTGCCGTTTTAAAGAAAATATTTGCTGGTGAAAAATTGAAATCCGCCTTTACACAGCTTGTAATAGTTATTCTTCCAATAACAGCGAGTATGCATTTGTTAAAAGCCCTTTTAAAAACAACATCAAGGATTCCATATTGGGAACATGTTTGGTCAGATGTTAAAGGTGTAGAAACAGCTCGTCGAATAATGGAGGATTCTTCTTATCTTAATAAGGATGTTCTATTACAAATTGCCCCTATAATAAGTGTCTTGTCTATTTTATTGCCAGTAGGAGCATTGTTTTTGTCAATAATGATTATTCGTAAACAAAAAAATATTTCTAATCTTTCTAAAGGATTCTCATTTGTAGCTACATTTATTTATTTCAGTTTGTTTTTAATTGCTTTATTAGCTTGGCGATATTTTTAAATGTAATTTTACAGTAATTTGTGCATTACAGCTCTTTGCTTATCTTTGTTCTTAAATGATAAATAAATAAAAAAATGGAAGTTTATCCTCAAATAGAAGCCAGTTGGAAAAAAGTATTAAGTACAGAATTTCAATCAGAGTATTTTAAGGATTTGAAACGTTTCTTAATTAATGAAAAACAAAGTGAACAAATTTTTCCTCCGAGCTCATTAATTTTTTCGGCTTTCGATAAAACTCCTTTCGAAAAAGTTAAAGTTGTTATTTTGGGGCAAGACCCATATCACGGACAAGGGCAGGCGCATGGTTTATGCTTTTCTGTACCCGATGGAATTGCGATACCTCCATCTTTAAGAAATATTTATAAGGAGTTATCTCAAGATATTAATTGTGCTATACCTCAAAGTGGAAATCTAGAAAAATGGGCAGACGAAGGCGTGTTGTTAATTAACGCTACTTTAACTGTTCGGGCTCATCAAGCGGGTTCACATCAGAAAAAAGGCTGGGAAACATTTACCGATGCTGTAATTAAAAAAATATCGGAGCAAAAAGAAAATATTGTTTTTATTTTATGGGGAAATTATGCACAAGGAAAATCTAAATTTATTGATCAAACAAAACATGCTATAATAAAATCGGTTCATCCATCTCCATTATCGGCAAATAGAGGCGGCTTTTTTGGAACAAAACCATTTTCCAAAACCAATCAATATTTAGTGGCTAATAGTATTAAACCTATTAATTGGAGTTTGTAGAATGCTAAACAATAAAAAAATAGTAGTTGTAATGCCAGCTTATAATGCTGAGGCTACTTTACGCGAAACTTATGCCGAAATTCCATTCGATATTGTTGACGAGGTAATTGTTGTTGACGATGCTAGTAAAGATAGAACATCGGAACTTGCAAAAGAGATAGGGATAAAGCATATTATTAAACACCCGAAAAATAAAGGTTACGGAGCAAATCAAAAATCGTGTTATAATAAAGCTCTTGAATTAGGAGCTGATATTGTAATAATGGTACATCCCGATTATCAATATACCCCGAAATTAATACCTTCAATGGCACATCTTTTAACAAGTGGTTTGTATTCGGTTGTTTTAGGTTCGCGGATTCTTGGAAAAGGAGCTTTAAATGGAGGAATGCCGAAATATAAATATTTAGCAAATCGCTTGTTGACTCTTTTTCAGAATGTTATGATAGGTGAAAAACTTTCGGAATACCATACCGGATATAGAGCATTTACGAAAGAGGTATTAGAGTCGATTAATTATAATATAAATTCGGATGATTTTGTTTTCGATAATCAAATGTTGTCTCAGATATTTTACGCTGGGCATGAAATAGCAGAAGTAACTTGTCCCACAAAATATTTTGAAGGGGCTTCTTCAATTAATTTTAAACGCTCTTCTATTTATGGTTTAGGTGTAATTAAAACAAGTATTAAACACTTTTTACAAAAAAAAGGTATTGCAACGTTTAAAATATATCAATAAATGAGCTCTTTTTGTACATATTGTAGAGCTCAGGATTACACGCATGAATATCGTACATTCGATATTTTTAATAATAATTATGAACTTGTTAAATGTAATAATTGCAAAGCTTATTTTTTAAGTCCTAATCCTAATGCAGAACAGCTTTTAAAGGCATACGACGATTCTTATTATGGAGGATCGGAAGACGATGAGAAATTTGAAGGTTTTGTTGAAAAGGGCTTAAATTATTTTAGATATAAAAGAGCAAAGCAAATTGCAGAATTAACTCAAAATAAAGGAAGGGTATTAGATGTTGGTTGTGGAAATGGTCGTTTTCTAGAGTTGCTTTCTAAGATTGGTAAAATTGAGATATTTGGTACAGAAATGTCGGGGAGTTCTGCAAGAAGAGCAGCCAGAATAAAAAATATTAATCTTAAAATAGGAGAGCTAGAGGCAACTACTTTTAGTAAAGAATATTTTGATGTGATAACCTTATTTCATGTGTTTGAACATTTACAAGAGCCTGTAAAATATTTAGAAATTATCGATAATATTCTAAAGAAAGACGCTTATTTGGTTATGTCGTTCCCTAATATTGATAGTTGGCAAGCAAAACTTTTTAAAGGGCGTTGGTTGCATCTTGATCCACCAAGGCATTTGTTCTTTTTTAAGCCTAAAGATTTAATTGTGTTAATGCAAAAGAGGGGGTATGTTTTAATTAAAGAAACATATTTTTCTGTAGAGCAAAATCCCTTTGGAGCAATTCAGTCTATATTGAATCTTTTTCATAAAAAGAGGGAGCTGCTTTTCGAAAGTCTAAAAGGAAATGAATCTTACACCAAGGAAACATCAAAATTAACTTTGAAATTAGAAAAAATGCTATTTATTGTATTGACTCCTCTATTTGTGTCAAGTGACTTTATAGCATCGTTTTTCAAAAAATCGGCAACGGTAGAATTAGTCTTTAAAAAGAAACCTTAATCCTATTCGTAGTATTTATTTGCACAAACTATGTGTTTAAATTGGGTCAAAATATATGTTTTGACTTAATAAAATTAGCCTTTATAGATTCATATTCGAGGGTGTTGATTTATTTAAAATAATCATTTTTTTTATATCATAAATACAAAACAATAAGATACTTAATATCTCATTTAAATTCCGTAGCTTTGCAAACTTTTAGAGGAGCTTAGCGATGGAGTAAAAAGTTAATGTTTATTTTATTGTCGTTCAGTCTGATAAATGTATTTTAAATGTAGTAATTCTATTTTATAATAGAGTAAATAATAAAGAATAAATGATTACAGTTGCAGATTTAAGAATTCAGTTTGGAAAAAGAGTATTGTTCCAAGATGTAAATATGAAGTTTACCGCAGGAAACTGTTATGGTGTAATAGGAGCTAATGGAGCAGGAAAATCAACTTTTTTTAAGGCCATTTCGGGAGAATTAGATTCAACAAGTGGTTCCGTAAGTTTAGATAGTGGAGAGCGTCTTTCTGTTTTAAGTCAAGATCACTTTGCTTTTGATGAATTTACAGTTCTAAATGCTGTAATGCAGGGACACGAAGAGCTTTGGCGAATTATGGAGGAGAAGGATAGACTTTATGCAAAAGAAGATTTTTCCGATGCCGACGGTGTTCGTACAGCTGAATTAGAAGAGAAATTTGCTGAAATGGATGGTTGGAATGCCGAAAGCGATGCAGCTACTTTATTAAGTGAATTAGGGATAAAAGAAGAGTTTCATCATATCTTAATGAAAGATATGAGTGGTAAGCAAAAAGTGAGAGTGTTATTAGCTCAAGCTTTGTTTGGTAATCCAGATAACCTATTGCTCGATGAACCAACAAACGACCTTGATCTTGAAACTGTAACTTGGTTAGAAAATTACTTAGGAAATTATCCTAATACAGTGTTGGTTGTTTCTCACGATAGACACTTCTTAGACGCAATAAGTACACACATAATAGATATTGATTTTGGTAAAATCCAAATGTTTGCAGGTAACTATAGTTTTTGGTACCAGTCTAGTCAGTTAGCTCTTAAACAGCAAGCTAAACAAAATAAGAAAGCCGAAGAAAAGAAGAAAGAGTTACAAGAGTTTATTGCTCGTTTTTCTGCCAATGTTGCTAAATCTAAGCAGACAACTAGTCGTAAAAAAATGATCGAGAAATTAAATATCGAAGATATTAAACCATCGTCAAGAAAATATCCGGGTATTATATTCTCTCCAGAGCGGGAAGCTGGAGATAAAATATTAGATGTTACAGGACTGTCGGCAAGTGTTGATGGTAAAGTACTTTTTAAAGATGTTGAGTTTGATGCAAATAAAGGTGAAAAAATTATCTTTTTATCTAAAGATCCTCGAGCAATGACTACGTTTTTTGAGATTATTAATGGTCTTCAAGAGCCTGATTCAGGAGAGTATAAGTGGGGACAAACGATTACATCGGCATATTTGCCTTTAGATAATGCAGAATTCTTTAATAAAGATATTGATTTATTCGATTGGTTATGTCAGTTTACAACAGATACAACAGAATTGTATATTCGAGGTTATTTGGGTAAAATGTTGTTTGCGGGCGAAGAAATTAGAAAGCAAGTTAAGGTACTTTCTGGAGGAGAAAAGATGCGTTGTATGATTTCTAAAATGATGTTATCAAATGCAAACTCACTTATTTTAGACACCCCAACAAATCATCTAGATCTTGAATCTATTCAAGCATTTAACAATAATTTGGTTAAATATCCAGGGAATATTTTTATGTCGTCACATGACCACGAGTTTATTCAGTCGGTTTGTGATCGTGTAATAGAATTAACTCCAAATGGTATTATAGATAAAATGATGCCCTACGATGATTATATTTCTAGTGATAAAATATTGGAATTAAGAGAGAAAATGTATCAGTAAATTCATTTTATACAGATATGGAAAAGAGATTCAGTTTTTTGAATCTCTTTTTTTTGCATAATATTTTGATTAGAAATATAATCAAGTATCTTTGTGCTTAAATATAAACCGAGTCTAAAAATTCTAAGGCGTTGCTATGGATTTAAGACCGACAGGGTCAGCTTAGAAATGAGTTCGCCTCCCGATTCTCAGTAAAATGGGATGAATTGGAAAGGAAATGAAAAAAATATTGTTGTTAACTTGGGGAACCCTTCTCTTTTTGGGTTCAACAGCACAATCTATACGGGGAGTCGTTAAGGGTGCTGATGGAGGAAATCTTTCTTCTGTGAATTTGGTTTTATTAAATCAAAATATTTCTACAACCACTAATATTAATGGTGCTTTTAGAATAGATGATTTAGAACCTAAAGCTTATAAATTACAAATTAGTTTTATCGGAAAATCTACTATTATAAAGAATATAGATTTATCTAGTACAAGAGACTTTAATCTTGGCGAAATAGAAATGCAAGAATCTGCTTTTAAGACTGATGAAATTGTAGTAACAGCAACAAAAACACCACGTTTATTAAGCACAATTCCTGCTTCTATAGAATATCTTTCAGAAAAAGATATTAACTTAATTCCAAGTCAAAAAATAGACGAAAATCTTAAGTATACTTCTGGTGTTTATGTTGATAGAAAATTTGGTATTTTCGGAAAATCAGTTGTAGCAATGCGTGGTGTAGTAGGTTCTGAGCCAGGACGTCAGCTAACTTTAATAGACGGTGTTCCTATAAATAAATCTGATGGTGGAGGAACAAATTGGAATAGAATAATAAATTTGGATATACAACATATAGAAGCAATTAAAGGCCCAACTTCTTCTGTATATGGATCGAATGCAATGGGAGGGACGATAAATTTAATAAGTAAAAGACCTCAGAAAAAAGCTGTTCAAGCAAGTGCTAAAACTTACTATGGTACTTACAATACATTGGGTGCTGAGTTTAATGTAATGCAAAAGTTTAATGAAAATAATAAAGGATTTTATTATTCAATTTCAGGAAAAGCATTAAAAAGTGATGGCTACAATACGGTTCCAGACAGCATGAGAAACGAAACTGATACTCTGGTTTTTGTAGAGGAGCAGGCGATTAATACACGATTGGGTTATAAATTCTCTAATAAAAGTTTTTTAGAAATAGAGTATAATTATTACAACGATCATAGAGGACAAGGGACTAAAATTCGTTTACAAGAAGGATCCACTGCCGATTACGATACTCATTTTTTTAAATCAAAATATAAAAATCAGATAGCAAAGTTCAATATAGATGTTAATACTTTTTATCAGTTAGAGAAGTATTTACGAACTATAGAAAAAGAGAAGAAAGGAAATTATACATTAATTAACGTGAATTCCGATAGGCAAGATTATGGTTTGCTTACATCGGTAAGTAGAAGCTTTGGAAGTCAGAAATTAAGTTTGGGTGTTGATTATAGAAACGGTTCTGTATATGGTGTTGATGCATATGAAACCAGTTCTGACAAAATAATTAATCAAGGAAAGATAGCACATGTAGATTTGTTTCTACAAGATGAAATTAGTTTTTCTGAGAATCTAAAGTCCATAGCTGCAATTCATTATGCATATGTAAAGTTTTACGAAGGTGCATTTGTAATGGAAGATGCAACGGGAATAAATGATTTTATGAATGATGATTTGGGAAGTCTAGAGAATGAAGAATGGATGGGATGGAGTCCTAGTTTGGCATTTCAATATAATTTATCAAAACATTTTAGTACATATATTAATGTTTCTAGTGGTTTTAGAACAGCATCTTTAGACGATTTAACAAGAACGGGATTTATTAGTATTGGTTATAAAAAAGCAAACCCAATGTTAAAACCAGAAACAATTAATAATATTGAAATAGGAACCCGGTATAAGCAACAAAAGTTTTTAAGCTCTGTAAATGCGTATTATTCTAGAGGATATGATTTTATGTACTATGTTGCGACAGGAGAAAGTTTGTTTGGAGGTCGAAAAAAAGTATATAAGAAAGAGAATATTTCTGAAGTAGAGATTTCTGGTGTTGAGCTGTCTGGACAATATAATCTTTTGGCTTGGTTGAGTTTTAAGATTAACTATACCTATAATCATTCTATAATTAAGAAGTTTGAAGAGAGAATGGATTTAGAAGGAATGTTTCTAACCTATGCGCCTTCAAATATGGCAAACTTTTCAACAAGCATTAGTAAAAAGAAATTAGGAGCTTCATTTAATGTACATTGGCAAGATAAGGTGTTTCTAGATGAGGAAAATACCTTTACTATTGAGCCTTTATTTGGTTTCGATTTAAGACTCTCTTATGAAATTTATAAGGGATTTGGTGCAGGAATCAACATTCAAAATATTTTAGATGAGCAACATTTAGTT
>Ga0256826_1002865_pt1 | contig 10443 bp, 7 predicted proteins | sample CV79metaG_FD_185975 | JGI IMG/M metagenome (GOLD analysis project Ga0256826, IMG submission 185975) | Hydrothermal vent microbial communities from East Pacific Rise, Pacific Ocean - CV79 | ecosystem: Environmental > Aquatic > Marine > Hydrothermal vents | place: Pacific Ocean: East Pacific Rise... | reverse complement strand
CCTGAATATCAAATGTTCCATTAGTAAAATCAGCAGGAAATGAACGAACACCTCTCATTTGACTAAGTGGAGAGTTTGGATTGGGTTGTAAAAAAGTGACACTATCGTTATCTACACTCATAATATATAAATAACCTGACCGACGCTTTGTATCAATAATAAAAGAGATTTTCGCCCCCTCTTTATACTCTTTATTTAAACCTCGTACATCAATAAAGCTACCTTTCTCTTTAAGTACCTCTTCTAGTTTTACATCGAAACTCTCTTGTTGTTCTATACTATTCTTTTGGACCACAACAATCTTTTTTACAGGTGGTTGAGTACAACCACTTATTACTGAAATAATAATAACTATTGATAAAAACAATCTCTTTCTCATCTGTTCCTCCATTTTATTAACTTTAGAACTCTATACGAGTGAATTTTGTTGATTCCCCTATTAAAAAAATAATTAAGAATTTTAATGACTTTTTATTTTCTTATCAATTCACAACTCTTTTGATGTCCATAACTACAAGCTTTTACTAAAAATTCTTTAGCCTGTTTACCTTTATACTCTTTATCATATATCCACCCCAACCATGCACAACCAAACTTATTTTTTGCATTACAAGCTTTACTATAGCTCTGTTTTGCACTGTTTATATCTCCTGCTTTTCTATATTTATCTCCTAATTTTAGATAATTAGGTGGTTGAGGCATAGGTATTCTAGTCTCCATAGGTATTGGTGGTGTAGTTATTGTTTGAGTTACTCTTCGAGAAGCAAGATTATCCACAAATATAAAATCTCCTCCCATCTCATGACCTGTTCTAGCTATATCAGAATATTGTGGTGTTTGATTTGCGTTGAGTTTTATATATCTTTTTATCTCGGGAAACTTTTCTTCAAGAGAGAAGAGATGTTTCTTATTATTTTGAAGTGTATTGAATAAAGCATTTACAAAAACTGAATGATTAGGATCAGTTTTTGAAGCATCTAAAACAGGCTCTAACCCTCCACTAGTTAGAGCTGTTCTTGACCTCTTTTGGTGTATCTCATTGTAATATATATCATCTTGGTTAAGTACCAATCGTGTTCCACCTTTTCTAAGAATAGCACCCGAATAGCAAGAATCAGAAATCACTAAAATATGTTTAGCATTTATCATATTAAGCGTATTATTTATAGCCGACTCTATAGGAATCCACCCTACACGACTATTTTCTCTAGCGTCTTTTAATTGCCAAAATCCTGCACCCATTCTCTCCTCAAAGCTTCCATGACCTGCATAATAAATAAGAAGATTATCGTCTCTCTTTATTTTTGTTATATAGTTATCTAAAACTTCTATAAGTTCATCTCCATTTCTTGGATTAGAGACAATATTAGTCTCTTTAAAACCATATCTTGATTTCAATATCTCTTCTATCTTTTCAATATCATACCTTGGAGTTTCAAGTTTTGGTAAATTTGTATAATCATCAACATATATAAGCAAGGCATAATACTCTCCAAACTGTTTGGTTTGAACTTTTCTATTATTTTTAATAATAGTCCCATTACTTCTTGTATTTGTAAAAACTGTTTGTACCCCCCTATGTTGTTCTTTATTAACACAACCAATAGTTAAAATCAGTACGATACTTAGTAATATAACTTTCATTTTTAAAACCTTAACATCTTATTTCCCTCAATAGTGGGTTCTTGTTTCTTTAAATCCCCAAATCCATTAGAGACCTCTTTTACATGAGGATAGACACTATTATAAATATCACTCACACCTCTTTTGCCCTCCAAAAGTGCTTTCATAACAAAATAGCTAAAGAGTCTATGACCTCTTTTTGGGAACATATTAGAAAACTGTTTATCTCTTCCTGCTGTTAGCACCACCATTTTTTGATGGTCAAAGGTTACTTTTTTAGGAATCAAAACAGAACCTGCAACCCCTTTAAATACGCTTTTACCATCTGTTGAACCACTAAAACAGCTATCCATAATGGCTATAACTTTACCTGCTTTGGATTTTGATAAAAGGTTATAGATATTGGTAAGTTTAAAAAATGAGTTTCTGCCTATATAATCAGGTATTTTGTCTTTTGGTAGCAGATAAGGTACTCTACTTGGCAATACAGGAATACCATGACCAGAGTAGAAGAAATAGATACTATCTCCCTCTTTTATATTCTCTATCATTCTATTTAATTTGTCCTCTATCGCTCCACTTGTGGCTCTGTTTCCAATAAGTGCATAGCTATTTCTCTCTGTAATCCCTAAACTTTTTTGAGCTACTTTGATAAATATTTCAGCACTTCGTTTTGAATAGGTTACTTTATCAGTATTATCATACTCTTCTACTCCTATTACAAATAGCCATTTTTTATTATCTGATTGAGCATGTTTTACAGATTCTAAAAGTTGTGGTATATCATCTTGATAATTTATTCCTTTTATCTCTTGACCATCACTATAAGCCAAAGCTTCTATCTGATAGGTGTCTTTTAGGTTGGGATTTTGCAAGGTCAATCTCATCTGTTTGGCACTATTGAACTCTACTTTTTTATCTTTGATAGCCACCTCTATATTTTGAGGTTTGAAATCTTTTTCACTTAATATTGCTATAAAGCTCTTGTTTTGATAGTTGGCATTAATTGATTTTAGTGTTATCTGATTTCCTGTAAAATCAAATTTTGCATCTACTTCAATGTCCTTTAAATGCTTTACAAAATTTTGAATCTCATTTGTGGGTATCTTTAGGGATATTTTTTTACTATAATTTGCTCTAGTTGCTCTCATAGTTGCATACAAGATTTGGTTTTCTGCATCATAGCTTCTCTTTTCTAATACAAAATTTTCCATTACTGATTTAAAAACACCTTTTTGAAACTCTATTATTTTTTTTCTTATTAAAGTTTTTTTATGAGCTTGTTCCTTTTTTACATTTTCAACTTCTACTAAATATCTTTTTTTAATAGCTTCTATTTTTTTATTTCGATTTTCTACATCTATTCTATACTGCTTCTGTAAAGCTTGAACTTTAGCCTCTCTTTGTGCAATAGCTTTATTTACTCTTTTTTGAAACATAACTTTGGTCTCATATTCACTTTTAATTAATTTAGGTGCTGGTGGTAAAGTTGGTTTTTTTATTTTTGGTGCGGGTGTCTGTTTAATTATTTTACTTGACTTTAATGAACAATTAGTTATCTTTTGTGTTATATCTTTTATATCATCAAAAGGATTTTGACTATAAGAATTTATTTGATATTCATCAATACTATTTAATGCACAATTTATATCTGTCAATGATAGTAAATTTGTATTAAAATCTTTTATTATCCATATTTTGACACCACCACGATAACTACTTAATATATATTTCCCATTAGGACTAATAGAAATAGACCCCATACTTTCTTTTCCTAAAGTTTTAATTACCTTGGCAGTTGCTATATCCCATATATGAATACCTTGATTAGTCCCTGATACAATATATTTTCCATTAGAAGTTATAGCAAGAGAATGTGTTGTTTCTTCCAAAGTTTTAATTAACTTTTCCGTTTTAATATCTTGTATTTTTATTTTATTATTTTCTGAATATGCAAGATATTTTCCATCAGAACTTATAGTAATAGAGCTAGGTTGAGAATTACATTTTATGGTCTTAAATAATTTCTTCATTTTAATATCCCATATTTTTATTGATTCCCAACCTGCATATATTAAATACCTTTCATTAGAACTTATATTAAAATGAGAATCAGATGGCTTGAAAGATTTAATTAATGTTCCTGTTTTTGTATCCCATAAATTTAGATAATCTTCTACCTCTGTAGAACCCAATAAACCGTACTTAGATTTAGTTTCTGTAACTAATAGAGTATAGTCTCCCGATGTTACGATATATTTACCATTGGTACTTATCTGTGTATAATAAACATCTCCATATCTAGGAACTTTAAATTTTTTTAATAACGTACCTGTTTTCATATCTAATAATTTAACGGTATTATTATTTGAACTTAATATAATATATTGTTTATCCCTACCTGTTGCGATAGCATTACTATTTTGACTAAGCATTTTAATTATTTTTTTTGTATTAGAATTACTTATTTTAATATTTTCACTTTGTAAATTTGACTTTATCATAATATAGTTTCCATTTGTACTTATTGCTAAAGAACTAATTCCAGATATTTCTATTAATAAATTATTTTCTTTTTGATGTAAACTATCTGTAAAATTATAAAATAAATTAAGCTCATTTATACTAGAAGTTTCTAGTTCAGAAGAAATTTCTAAGGATTGTAATGGAAATGCTTCTTTTAGAGGTATTACTCTTTCCCTATTTGCACAACCTATTGTTATAAAAGAAGCAACAATAAATGATACTCCCCCTTTTATTATATTTATTTTATCAATCATTTAATACTACTCCTTTTCTACTATATACGACTCAAAAACCACTTTCCCCCACCACTACCGATAAATAGTAAAAATCTTAGCAGAAAAAGCACATCTCCCCATCAAATCAACCAAATCGCCAAACAGAAAAGAGTCCTTTTCAAGCTCTTTGATAGGGACTTGATTAAATAATCCTATATCCTCTTTTTGTTTGCAGAGTAGCGAGACAAACATCTCTTTGCTCTGCCTAGCACTTCCCTCTATCTTTGCCCTCAATCCATCATACTTGTTTTTATTAGGATAGGTAATTATGTCATTAACCAACTCAATATTTTTGAACATAGTTACAACTGTTCCACTACTTGCCACCAAAAATAGAGATGCAAATCCTGCCTCTTTGAATTTGGTAGTAATAAAGTAAGCTTCATTGTCTTTTAGCCTCTCTTTGAATTGTATAGAGATATAAGAATAAGAGTTATTGATAAAAAGCTCCACAAACTCTTGGTGTGAGATTAAAAACTGCTGATTTGCAATCAAGATATAATACTGCCCATTTTGTACATAGATAGTAGCCTTTGGATAAAATCCCAAATGCTCTTTTAGTCGTCTGAACAGTTTTATTTTGCTTAAATAGGGATGATAGAAACTCTTTGATTTTGGATTTATAGATTTTATTATCTTTTGAAATAGAGGGATATTATCATAAACAATAGCCACAAACCAACTACTATCATTTTTCTCTTTTTTAATAACCTTTAGACTACTTAATCTTACACTACTTTTTACTTTGGTTGTTTGGCTTACTTTTTTACTATACTTATCAGTGGAAGAGATTTTATTAATTATTAACATAGTGTCTATATCACTCTGTAACAGCTCTGCAATCTCATTCTTAGCTATCTGTACTGCTACATTATACTCTTTTGCTTGACCATAACCAATTATTTGAGATTGAGTATGTTTTATATCTTGTGTATTGAACCATTTTGGAGTTGAACATAACAATATAGATTGAAGTATAAATAAAAGCAGTAATATCTTTTTCATTCTAAAACCCTAACCATATCTCCACGATGAATATCACTTGTTAACTCATCCACAATAATAAATGAATAGTTTTCAGTAATAATATCACTAATAATTCCTCGACCAATAGGTATCTCAATAACATCCTCTTCGCCTCTTAAGTTTTTCTCTTTTTCTATCTTGACTATCTCAATCTCTCTACCCTCTACTGCTCCAAGGGTTCTATTTAAAGTTGTTTTTATGATTTTTTTATCTCCATTAATACGCATGGACTCGATATAACCTTTTGGTTTAAATGACTTTATAACTTTTTTCATAATAGACTCAATTACCATAGGAGCAGTCGCTCTCAATAGTTCGGGGCTATCTTTTTTCATAGCTCTTGGGTTAACAACATTTTGTCGTTTATACAAACACTCATCAAAAGGAAAAACCTCTTGAATCTGCATTGATGGTAATTTGAATAACTTGATATAACCTACAACACATGCTCCATAAGCACTCCAAGCATGGCTTCCATCTCGTTCACTAGGATGATAACGATGTTTTTGGCTCGCTTGGCTAATCTTCCCTGTTAAAAGGTAGTTGGCATTCTCTAAAGCCACACCATGCTCCTTGACAAGTTCATACATCTTCTGCTCATTCAAAAAAGTTGGTCTATCTAAGCGTTCAATAACTTGTATTCGATTGAATGCTACAAGCCTACTAATAAGTTCTGTTGCCAACGCATTACCCATATTAACCTCTTTTGCAAATTGGTTTACTTCATGATCAATATTTAACACGACAACACGCATACTTTTTTGATTGAATAAATCTTTTTTTGAGGGAGTATTAACAGAGAGAGGAAGAGGAACAGAGTGATAGTTAGCTATATCAATATGGTTATTATGATTACACCCACTCAGTAGAAGTAAAAATATCCATAAATATCTCATCACAATACCTTTTCTAAAATAGTTTGTAATTTTTCTTTAAATTGTTGTAAAATTTTTTGCATCAGATAATGTTCACTAATAACCGATGTGGCACTTAATTTCAAACTTCTACTCAAAAGAAGTTGCCCGTTTTCAATCATCTTTATATTGGCTACAGCTGTTCCTATATATTGACCTGAAATATTACTTTTTTCTACTGCTCCAATAGCAATTTTCAAGACAACTGCTCCCTTAGATGAACCGATAAGTCCTTGATGAGACAAAAGAGTACTTGCTATATTTTGAACCTCTTGATTATTACTTTGAACCAAAAAAGTCAACTCTTTTAGATACCTACTCTCATCATAAGTAAACTGCTCTATCTCTTTTGTCAAACCATCAATAACATAGGTTAAATCCATAGCATGAAGTAACTCCAAAGAGAGCCACATTTTTTCAATATTGGCTTCTTTTAAAATTCCATACTTTTTTACTTTTGAGTTATACGTATTTAACTTCTGTTTTAATAATTTTAATCTTCGATTTAATATTCTAGCATGATTAGATGCTAACTCTTTAGCATCTATTTTCAGCTTTACAAAATATTGATTTTTCTCTTTTTTCTGCTCTAAAATTTTATAATTTTGAAATACCATCTTAGGAAGTTCAACATGAATCATATTTTGAATATCTCGACTATAACTATCCATAGTAGCTCTTTTATTTACGGTGGTTGTAGAGTCTATAGAAATTGAAACCTGAGAAGCAATATCACTTAATGCACTGTATATAGCCTCTTGTTTAGTTAATCCAAGACCTTCTCCTTCGTAAGAAAAAAGTATTGTTTGAACCATTAATAAAAGTGTTAGCAGTTGTTTTAAAACCATTTTTCTATACCAAACTTCAAGATATTTTCACTCACAGTTTTTAGATTATCTCTTTGAATTTTAGTTTGACCATACTTAACACTCACTCCATATCCGTCAAACTTTTTATCATCTTTAAAAGTTAATGAAGCAAAATACTCACTTCGTTTTTCATCATACTTTGCTATCTTTTTGGTATACCCACTTTTAGTTTTAACCATCATTTCATACTCATAGGGGATAAACTCATAACTCCCCTCTATTCCAAAATCAACAGAGGCGACATTGACAATATTTCCCACTTCCCACTGCATTTGAGTATCTATCTTATAAGATGAACCTATTGTTGCTTTGGTTTTTAAATGCCCACCTTTAATATGATTGGGATAAATTTCTGTATTTTGTTCTATATCTAGTTTAGTTTTTGGTGTAAGTGAAGCTCTTAAATCTATCCAAAATTTATCTGATATATAAAAACTTATCATTTTAATACTAACTTTACTCCCCTTAAGAGTTACAAAATGGTCATAAGGAAGATAATCTGTTTTATCTTTATAATATCCCCACTGCTCACTATCCTCTTTGAACTGAGCATACTCCACCCCAAAAGATAAATTAAAGGGAAAGTCATAAACTAAAAAAGCTGACATATCCATTTTATCCATCTCTGTTGCTATTTTTCCCTCTTTATTAATTAAATCAAATTTTTTTGCTGTAGCACTCTTATTACTATAATAATTAACTCCAATACGCCAAATTTTAGATTTATCAAGATATGTATCATAAGACATATCTAAACCTGATGTGTTTTCTCCACCTTGCAAAAAAAGTAATTTAAAATTTTCTGCCTCTAATGAACTGCTTAAAAGTAAAATTGTTACTGCTATTAAATATCTTCTTTGTATCATCTCTTATCCTTTTAATTAAATGGTAATGCTGGAGGGTCAAATGATAGTCCCTCTACAAAATCAATAGTATAAAAATCAATATCTCCAATATGCAAATAACTCTTTATACTATCTCCTACATGCAGGTGTGTTGCCTCTTCTTCTTTATTGTTTGGTTCAAAAGCACTGGTATCATGAAAGGTATCAAATTCTGTGGTATTAACATCAATTCCTAAAGAGTAAGCAGTCTCTTCATTTTTATCTTTGGGGCTAACAACAACAAAGAAATACTCTTTAGTTGGTCGGCTAGGCAAAATAACTTTAATATTATTAGTGTCAATATCAACTACATCGTGTTCAGGAGTAATAAAATACCCTTTTAAATTTGAACTTTTTGTCTTTAAATTTACATTAATAGGAGTTTGATATACATCTAAATAAACATTATCTAGCCACTCTTTTCCATTTATATCACGTATTAAAAAGTCAAGTTTTACACGATGAGAAATTTTATCTAACCGTCTAAAGGTAATGGTAAATGGTATCTCTACACTCTCCTTTGCTTCAACACTTCCCAAGACAACTTCATGCGTTAACTCCTCGACATAAGGGTCATCAGTTACTATCTCATAGTTTAAACCTACAGCCAACTCTCTACCTGTATTTTCAAAAACCAATTTTCCTGTATAGGTACGATTCTCATACATATATCGGTCATCTTTATCTTGTGTATTAATTACCTGTTTGGTCTTGAAGTTATACTTGTCCTCTTTTGTTGGAGTAGGGAAATTACCTATAGATACATTACCTTCTCCCCTTACAGTTATAGTTACATTTGTTTCCGTTTCATTATCATCGTCAATAACTGGTTGAATATCAATAACTTGTTGAATATCAACAATAGAAACTCCTTTATGAACACCTGAAAAGCTAAATTTTCCATTTGCCGACACTTCTTTAGTTTGTTTGGAAAAGCCATCATTAATAGTCACTTTATAACGTGTCTCTTTTAAAGAATTTTTAAATTCAGGCTTATACACTAATCTCTTCTCTTGACTTTCTTTATCTAACTTTTGAATATGTTTTACATTATTATATAACTGTCCTGTAACGGTTATATTATTTGAACCATCTCTTAAATAAAGGATTTTATCGCCATCTTTAGTAACTTCTATATAGTTGTTTCCCAAACTTTTTACACCATTACTAAAGCTTTTATCTATTTTTAGACCATCTCCACCTTCAATAGAAATCCAGTTTCCATAAAATGATTTATCTACCGAAGTATGGCTTCCACTTCCACTTCCACTTCCACTATCATCAGTATTATCTCCACAACCTAAAACCAAAGCCATAATTCCAATTAAAATCAATATTTTTGTTAAATTTTTCATTTCCTACTCCCCTTACTCTACATAGACCCAAAAGCCACTATTGCTACTATTCATATCTTCAAACTTTGGTATATTACGTCGTCGATACTCCTCTTTTACATCACTATCATTACTCCAAAACGAGCTTACATTTTGGGTATACTGCCAAATTATCTTAATATCAGGATTTTTAGCCAATAAGCTATTGATTTTGGTCTGTTTATTACTCCCTAACAGATACCACCCTGTAGAGAGAGAATCCATACCAATTTCATCAACTCCATATCCACCTACTTTTGGAAATTTCAACTCTACAGTACCCTCAGTTTTCACAAAAAAACCATCTCCTGCTTTCAGTTCTCGAAGCTCTAAAACATTATGTTTAGCTATTTTATCTTTGGCTACTTGTGTATTTCCATATCCTCTCCAGTTATTAGCAGTGCTATCATATTTCAAAATATAACTTACACCTTTATCAGAAAAAATGGTTTTAATTTCACTTGCTCCCAAAGTTTTATTTATAGGAAGTGCTACAAGATGCAATCCTTGTTCTAAATCCATATAAACTTTATTAATATCTCGATACCGACTAAAAGCAATCTCTTCATTATCTTTATAATCACTGTTATAAAGGCTCTCTGTCAAATACAAACTATCTACAACATTTACTTTTTCATCTGCTTTTAAATCAAAAATAACTTCATCATTAGCTATCTCTAAATTCATAAATCTTGAATATTCAGGAGATTCAAAACTTACTCTTTGTTGGGTATTTCCATTTAAAATAACTTTATGTTTATCTGTTGGATAAAAAGAGTAAGTATTATCACTGTTATCTTTACCTGAACCTGAACGATAATAAGAATCTGTACCATATGAACCTTTCTGATAAAAATTCCCTGCTAACTCTATTACTCCATTTGTCAAAGACTCATACGTTGATGCTCCTCCAAATGTTAAATTTCCTTTAATTATCAGTTTGTCATCTGCTT
>Ga0256826_1002864_pt1 | contig 10444 bp, 5 predicted proteins | sample CV79metaG_FD_185975 | JGI IMG/M metagenome (GOLD analysis project Ga0256826, IMG submission 185975) | Hydrothermal vent microbial communities from East Pacific Rise, Pacific Ocean - CV79 | ecosystem: Environmental > Aquatic > Marine > Hydrothermal vents | place: Pacific Ocean: East Pacific Rise... | reverse complement strand
TGCATTTCTTGCATTTTTTTGCATAAAAACTACCTTTATTTATTTTATATACTTATTATAGTGAAAAAAGATTACGTTTTGGTTAGAGGGGGATTATTTTTATGTGTGTATTCCCAAGCTGGAGAGCCTGGGAACAAGTTAATATACTACTGTTTATGGTGCAGGAGGCGTATTATCATTTATGACTTTTTCAAAAGTGATTACTGGATTTATAATTGTTGGATAAGATGATGTATCAAATGTTAAATCAGCCTCTGGAGGTCCCATTTCACCATTATAGTCATCAACTTTAGTTACATGTAAAGTAACATTATTATCTCCTGCAACTGCTGTATATGTACCTACTTCAAAAGCATTGTAAATAGAAGCAGATCCTGACCCATCATCTAAAAAGTCTACTGAATTCAAATCTACTTCTGCAGATAAATAACTATCATCAGAATTTAATATTAGAATACTAAATCTTTCAGTATCAGTAGGGTCATCACTAGTCCAAGCACCAGTCCATGGAGTCGATGTATTTTCATCTCTAACATATACATCCCCATTTGCAGTTAATGTATCATTTACACTATCATAATCAAAAACCATATTAAGGAGCCCATTACCTGCTGCTGCAGAATTAACCGCAGGTGTGTCATTTAGTGCAACTGTACTATCTACATCATTAAAAACAAATCCACCAACAACAAGTCCACCATTTTGATCAGTAGCAGTTGTATTACTTTCTACATAAGCAGAGAAATAGTGTTCATCATCAAGAATTACAAGATGAGAATAGTTAGTAGCATTATACCAAGAACCAATAGCTGCTATAGTTCTTGGAGTTGCAAGTTGTGCTTCTACACTAGCAACGATAGCTTGAGCTGCTGTATCATTAAAGTAATACATTACCTCAATTCTACCAGCTTCTCTATACTCACCTTCCCAGACTGTATTTGTTACATTAACATCTAAACCGAAATCATCAAGTACATATATTTTGTTCTCATAAGCCTCACTATCATTTGGTGAGATAAGGATAATATCTGCATTGCCGGCATCAACACTTGCATCTTGAGTTATACTCCAAGTACCAGCATTTTGATTTGTAACAAAAACTTCACCTGTCCCAGAGAACAAGCCAGATACATCAACTTCAACCAGGTTACCACCATTATCTCCTATAGTTGCATTTACATCAAAGACTAACACTCTAGCACTGTTAAATTGATTATTTGCTACTGCTTTACCTTCACCAACAAAAGCATCTAATGAATTATAAACTGTACCATTTTGATCTAAAGAGTAATCTCTAGCTTCATTCCAAAAATCAAACTCTGCATCTAACATTAAAATAGCAGCTTGATAAGCAGTTGATCCTGCTGGCATTGAAATATTTAAATCAGTAGATAGAGTATCATTATTTTCTTCCACAGCTAACATTTTAAATGAAACTATTTGATTAGCAGCCTCATAAGTAGATTCACCCTGACTTTTTGAAGCATTTGACTCACCGGTTGAAAGTGTATCTGTAAAAAAGATAGTCTCATTATTTTCATTATCTGAAAAAATTATTTGAGTTGAATTTATATCAAATATCATAGTATCGTGTCTTAAGCCTTCTTGCTCATCCACACCCCAAAAACTATGAAGTAGAGTATCACCTGGAATTGCTACTGTTGGTACATTAGCAAACTCTGTTGATGTCATATTAATATCTGATTGACTAAACTCACCTACATCACTAACTGAGCCAGAACCTGATGCAATAATATTTACATTTAAGTTAACCTCATCACTAGCATTCGCCTCATCACTCACTCTAATTGTAATTTGAGCTTGAAGACCTGTACTATTAACATCAGCTACAACACTAAACTCACCTGTAGCTGGATTTATAGTAGTACCTGGACCGAATCCAGCACTTATATATGTTGGAGTAAAAGTCAAGCTGTCATTTGCATCATTATCAACTGCTTCAATAATACCTTGAATTGTTTCACCAGCTATCATAGTAACAAAAACATCATTTTGTGCTACAGGAGCTGTATTTGTAGATGAATTAGTATCTACAGTCCATGTTGTTGTTCCCGCATAAGTTGTTGTTCCATTTATATCAGATACAGTAATTGGTTGACTTATCATATCAGTTGTAATAGTTATCTCAACACTAACCGTTGGTGATAGTATTTCCAACATATCATTAAGTGGATTAAATAGATATAGACCAGCTACAGAACCATTTAAATAGGCTATATTTCTATCATTAAAGCGTCTTATACCAGTTCCATTATTATCATTAACATATGTAATATCAACATCCAGTAAAGAGTTCTGTAATGGAGTAGTATTATCCCAAGTTGAATTTAATGTTCCATTTACAAGAACAACTGTACCTGCCAGATTTGCAAAATCAGGTTGAGTAGCAAAAGTAAGGTTAGTATCTACTCCCGTTGATGTTGATACAGTAATAGTATCTCCACTTGTGGTATAAGTTCCACTGTACTCACCAACATTAGAGATTAACCCTGTAGTAAGACCACCAGGGCTAAATGTTCTCACTCCAGCTACACCACCTGTACTTTCAAAATAAATTGTTTGACCAACTAAACCATCAAAATTAATAGTTGGAACTGCCGGAACTGCTGCTTCAATAGCCAGTGAAATATCTTCAAAAGCTATTTGATTAAAATTAACTTTATCTTCTTCAACAAAATCTGTAGTAGCTGCTAACATTTCACCAAGCATAACTTGATTACCTTCACCCTCACCTCTATCTGCTACAGCTACAAGGTTATCAAATTCATCCGGACCACCAAAACTGTCAAGATCAAGTGCAGTTAATGCTACTATTAACTCCCCATTAGGTAAATCAGTTACACCCCATGTTCCAACAACTGTTTCATTACCATCTACAAATTTCACTAAATTTCCAGATAGAGCATTCGCTAATGCTATTACTTCTGTTCCATTATTATCAACAGAAAGATTACTATCATTTTTCTGGAAATATACTCCCTGATATCCTGTAGGTGTATCTATTCCAGCAACTGGAGTATTACTATTCATAAAGTCAATAATTGTAGAATATGTTGCATTTGTATCATAATCTTGCGGTGTCCAATAGAGTCTAAATGACTCTACTCTTTTGCTAGCAAATACATATGCTTGAGCACCATCTCTAAATGTAACATTATCATCACCTGGAACAAGTGTATTAACTGCAGTAAGAACTGCGGCATTAAGAGCATCTGGAGTAGTTAAATTGACTTCTCTCACATCTTTAATCATATCACCATTATCAAGGATTGCTGTTCCATCTGTCGCAATTGTATAATTACCATCATCTGATTCTACTACCCAATCTGGATCTTGATATTCTAAATCTGTACTTGCATTATTGTTTGGTACAAATATTCCATTTACAAGAATTGAATTTGTAACAATCACCTGCCCACTTGGTGCTCCATTTAATTGAACTAGTGATGATTCTACTCCATCATAATCGACTCTAAAATCACCAAACACCATACCATCCGTAAATGCAAGTCCTGCAGGTGGAGTTCCAGCCGCATCGGAAAGAGCTTCTGCTGCTACTAATGCATCATGGGCTGCTGTTGCTGCTGTTGCTGCTGTTTGTGCTGCTTGAGCTGCTGTATCTGCTGCAGTTTGTGCTGCTATTGCTGCTGCTGCTGCATCGGCCTCTGTTGTAGCAGCTGTTGCATTTACATCTGCTTCTATAGCAACTGTTAATGCACCCTGTGCAGTTCCTGCTGCTGTAGTTGCATTTTGTTCTGCTACTCCTGCTGTAGTTCCAAAACTTGTAACATCTACATTTGTAATTTGTGCAATTGCTGCTGCATCTAAACCTGCTTGTGTCGCACTTGCATTTGCATCTAATACACTTTGTGTAGCTGCATCTCTTGCATCTGATGCATCATCTCGACTAGCTGCAATTGCTGCTGCTATTCTTGCAGCTTCTACACCTTGGAGTCTAAGAATTTCATCATCCCTGATACCTTCTGCCACACCTAGAGCAGTTGCTAATGCGGTTCTTATTCCAGCTATCTCACCAGCTCTTGTTGCTACTGTAGTAGCCGCACTAACTGCATTTGTTACCTCTGCAAGTGCTAAAACTTCTGTAGTATTCGCATCTTGTGCTAAAGCTAACTGATCAATCATAACAGTTAGTGAAGCATTTAAGTCTCCAGCTGCTACTTGAGCCTCTGTTCTTGCGGCTAATGCTCTATCATATGCTGTTTGAGCAGTGACTGTATCAAATGCTAATGTTGAGTACTCAGTAGCAATAGCTAATGTCGCATTTAAGTCTGTAAATGCTAATGCAATTGTTGCATTTATTTCTGCTAAATCAGTTGATACATTGTTATCATTGGCAGTGTTTAATGCACCTTGAATAAGATCTATAACTCTCTGTTTTTCTACTGCTGCTGCTGCTTGTGCTTGAGCTAATGCAACTGCTGCTTGAATTTCAAGAACTCTTGCTCTCACACTATCCAATGCTGTTTGAGCAACTGACACTTGGGCCTGTGCAAGAGTTTCATTATCAATTACTAACTGTAATGTAGCATTTGCCTCTGTAACATTTGCATCTGTTGTTACATTTGCATCTGCAATAATTTGTGCAAAGTCATATAAATCTTGTGCTGAAGTATTTGTATCAATAGCCTTTGTACCTACTACACTTCGAGCTGATGTAACACTCCCTAAAGAGAATGAAATATTTGCATCTGCAGAGTAGTTACTATCTAAAGATTGAATAAAGATAATTGATTGCTTGGATGCTTCTACTAAAGGTATGTATCCATAAGCACTTGCAACTAAAGCCTGTGCCTGTGTCTTCATAATATTAACTGCTGCATTACGTTCAGCATTTTCTGCTGCTTGTTGTGCTAACGCTAATGTTTGTGCTAACGCTGCTTGCTCTGCTGCTGCTTCTGCTGCTGCAATTCTTGCTGCTGCTTCTACTGCTTCCGCCAATGCTTGTGCTTGTGCTGCTTCTAGCTCTGCTGCTGCTACCGCTGCTGCTGCATCTCTTGCCGCTTGATCCGCTGCAAGTTGTGCTTCTTGAGCTGCTGCTAAGGCTGCTGCTTCTTCTGCTGCTGCACGTGCTGCACGTTCTACTTCAGCTTGTCTTAATTGTTCAGCCTGAGCTTCGAGCAATGCATCATAAGCTGCTTTTGCATCATCTGCTGCTGCATTCGCTGCTGCTACCTCTGCAGCAGCCAATGCCTCCGCTGCCTCTCTTGCTGCTTGTGCTGCTGCTGCAATCTCAGCTTCTCTTGCTTCTTGTTCTGCTTGAGCATCAACAATTGCTTGAAGAGCTGTTGCATTTAAATCATCCGCTGCATTTACTGAAGCTGCAGTTGAAGCATTAATATCTGCTGCAATAGAGGTATTTACAAGTGTTATACCTGTATTTAAGTTTGCCTCAGCTTCTGCTGGTGTTCCAGCTTCAATAGATGCTTGAGTAGCTTCTGCTGCATCCACTGCACTCTGCGCTGTTGCTTCTGCATTATTTTTAACTGAAACAAGGGCTACTTGATTATCAGCATATAAATCATTTGCGACCGATTTTGTTACGGCTGTCACATCTGCTACAGTTAGATTTACATCACCTGTTGCACCATCAAAACTTTCAGATATTTGAGCAAATACATTACCCATAACACTTCCAGTAGTTTGATTTGCATCAGCACTCGCTACTGCAACTGATGCTGCATGAACAATAGTCTGTAAGTGTGCTTGAGATGCTAAAACAGCTTGAGCATTAGCACTTACTTCACCAAATGGATCAAATGTAGTTAGATTAACATCTGAAGGAACACCTAAAGCTGCTTTTACATTAGCTTCTGCTTCTGCTGCTGATTTACCACTCTTAACAAGTGATTGAACTGCTGAAGTTAAAGGTGTTACTACTGTTGAACCAGCTGGTGCAGTTAGTGAACCTGTGAATGGTAATCCCGTACCAATATCTGTACCACCGATTAGAAGGAGAGGACCAGTAACTGTTGTTGATGAAATCTCAAACTGGCCTTGAGCATCTGTAACATCACTTGGCTCACCAGTATCACATACCCCATTGTCATTTGCATCTATACAAACCGTAGAGCCTGCTAAAATACCATCAATACCTATACCATTGTAGGCTTTCGATACTGCACTAGCAATATCACTACTACTTCCTCCACCGCTACAACCACTTAAACCCAGCAGGAGTGCTGCACTTAGTGAGAGTAATGAAGTTTTTAAAGTAAACTTATTCATAAATCTTCCTTTATATTTTAAGAATAGAACATAGTTCTTCTACCTCTAGGTTACTATAATTATGTCACAGATTGCGTCACATTTTTTATTTTTAGAGATAAAATGTTAGAATGTGTCTATGAAAGTAGCAGTTAAAATATTATTTATTATTCTTTTGGGTGTATATGCAAAAGCTATAGACATAGACGAAAAAAGTACAGATTTCAACACTCTTTCTCACTCATTTATTTTTTTAGATAAAACCAATACTCTTTTAAAAGAGGAAGTTTTAGAGAAAGGTTTTATAAAAAACAGTGAAGAGGTTTTAGGTTTAGGAATAGTACCCAACACTGCTTTGTGGATTAGGTTCACACTTAAGAACACTACTGATAAAGAGTTACATAAGATATTAGAGTACGACAATCCTGAAACTGAGGATTTAACTTTTTACTATAATGGGAAAATCATTGAAGATGGAATGTTTCATCACTCAACATTCAGAAAAACAGTAAATCCTATTTTAAACATTACTCTTTCTCCCTTTGAAGAGAAAACTATCTACATAAAAGCACACTGTAAAATCTCTACTCTTATAGCAAAAGTCACACTCTGGAACGAGTTGGACTTTATAGATAGAGAGTATAGACATAAAACTTATATTTTTATATTTTTTGCTATTATTTTAACTCTTTTACTCTATAACTTTATGTTGCTGATATTTACTAAAGATGTAGTCTACTTATACTATGTTCTTTATCTTGCATCAGTTGTATTTTTTGAAGCTATATACCTTGGGTTTATGCAACTTTACTTTTTTTCAAATGAAATATCTATATTTGTTACAAAGGGGACTATAGGCTATATTAGTATACTTTTAATTCCAATTATCTTATTTACAATGGAGTTTTTACAGACACAAAAATTTCCAAAACTACATCTTATTTTGAAGCTCTACCTCTATTCTCTACCTATTTTAACTCTTCTCTCTTTTGATAATTTTCTTTTTAACCTTAACATAATGATAATCTTTTTCCCACTTGCTCTTGTACTCTTATACACAGGTATTTATGCTCTAAGCAAGGGAGTTAAACAAGCCAGATACTATCTTGCAGGATGGAGTTTTTTAATACTCTCTCTTAATATCTCTGTTTATGAGTCTATGGGAGGAGATATAAGTTTTATTCACTTTGAATATATGAATGAGTTAGCCTTTGTAGTTGAAGCATTTATTTTTTCCATCGCCTTAGCCTACCGTATCAATATCTTGAGTGAACAAAAAATTGACTCAGATAGAAAACTTATAAAGTTTCAACAAGAAGAACAAGAGCTTCTAGAGTCTTTAGTCAACCTTAAAACAAAAGATTTACGAGACTCACTCGATGAGAAAGAGGTTCTCTATAAAGAGTTAAATCATCGAGTTAAAAATAACCTACAGATGATTCTCTCACTTATAAAACTGCAGATAAACCAGACCTATGTTCAGAGTACAAAAGAGGAACTCAACATTACAAAAGATCGAATCAACTCCATTGCCAATCTTTATGAGATACTTCACTTACGAGGAGACTCAGATAATTTTAATACACTCTCTTACTTTAGAAATATTGTTCAAAACATAGAAGAGCAGTTTGAAAAAGATATTGATATTATATATCTTATCAAACATGATATTTCTGTTGAAGATTCTATCTACTGTGGTCTCATTCTCAATGAGCTTATAACAAACTCTTTCAAGTATGCTTTTAAAAAAAGTGGTACAATAAAGATAGAAACATATACAATACATGATAATGTATACATGATTGTTGAGGATGATGGAACTGGATTTACTCAAAAAGAGAACTCCTCCTTAGGCCTTACCATCGTTACTACTCTTATAGAGAGACAACTTCATGGAGAATTCGTTATAAATTCACAAGAAGGCACAAAGACTACTATCATATGGAGCAATAAATGAATAACTTAAATATACTAATAGTTGAAGATGAGTCCCTTTTGGCTCTAGAACTCTCAACAAGTATTAAAAACTACGGCTACAGTGTAGTTGAGTATGTTACAACCATCAGTGAGACAAGAAAAGTTATGAAAACAAAAAGTTTTAATCTCATCATCATGGATATAAACTTAAGAGACTCTCTTGATGGTATAGATCTCTACAACTCCTTAGATACGACAGCCTTTGTAATCTACCTCACAGCTTACAAAGATGAAAAAACCATTGCAAAAGCGGTTAAAACTGAACCCCTTGGTTATCTTATAAAGCCTCATAAAGAGGGTGAGCTTCTCGCCTTGTTAAAATTAGCAGAGATGAAAGTTGAAGAGAAACTGACAAAAAAAGAGAATACAAACCTTGTATCACTCTCAAACGACTACTCTTTTAATATGAAAAATGAGATGCTATACCACTACTCTTCATTTGTAAAACTTAGTGTTAAAAAACTCAAACTTCTAAAACTTCTTATAGAGGCAAATGGGGAAGTAGTCAGCTTTAAAATGATAGAAGAAGAACTCTATAAAGATAATCCACCAAGTGAGTCATCAATACGAACACTTATATATAGACTTCGTGCAGAACTAGGTGCAAATATGATTGAAACTGAGCTAAATTATGGGATTAAATTAAAAATTGATTGATTTAAAAGAGAAAGACTCCCCTCCAGATACCTGCGGCACATAACTTTACTAGGTGTGCTGCTGTATTCCTACCCTGACACATTATCTTGCAAAATCATTGCACAGGTCTAAAGAGAAGCGATGAAATTATATCTTAAAAAGCTTAAATTAGCTTGGAATTGTTGCTACTGCTAATTTAATAGCCTCTAAGTATTTTGAGTAATCAAAATTTTCTTTTGAGTTTTCAGCAGAGAGTTCTATCTCTTTTGCCATCTCATACACTTCATTAAATCTCAAGTTACCTGCACTCCCTTTTATAAAGTGTGCATGAGACTGAATAGCACTAAAATCTCTACTCTCAACTGCATTTCCTAGAGAGTTTAAAACACCTTCACTCTCTTCTAAAAAGCTAGCTATTAACATAGGTATATGTTTTGCTTTTAGTCCTATAGATGCTGCCATCTCTTCGAAATTTATGTTTGAGTAATCTGCATTTTGAATTGGCATAAGTTGAGTCCTATATTTTTTTAGTATGATAACATAAAGAATAAGCATCGTCATCCTAAACTTGATTATTAGATTCTGAATCAAGTTCAGAATGACGAATAAGTAAGAGAGAGTTCACCATGATATATATTGTATGTGCCCTAAAACCAGAGGCTCAAGCCTTTGTTGATAAATACAGACTAAATCCACAGAAACTAGAGAAGTATAAAATATTTACAAACTCTTCCATCATCTTAATAGTGAGTGGCTTAGGTATTGACAAGGCAAGAGAAGCAACTCAAACACTCATCAATCATTTTGATATTACAGATGATGATATATACTTAAACGTAGGCATTTGCGGAGCCTCTCAAGAGTATGAGATAGGAGAACTCCTCAATATTTCTACCATCATCTATAAAAACATCTCCTATACTTTGCAAAACACTGCAAGCAAAACTATTCACTGTTTAGATATGGAAGCTACAACTAACGAGTATGAAATAGTCGATATGGAATCTTATGGATTTTATGATGCAGTAGTTCACTCCCCTGCCATTAAAAATAGATATATTTTAAAAGTTGTTAGTGATCACTTTGAACCTCATAAAGTCACTAAAGATAAAACAAAAATGCTTATATTTAATGCGATTGATGATATAAACTCTATACTATTTCATAAGGAAATTTCTTGAGACTCTTTTTACTATTTCTAAGCACTTTTTTAACTCTAAACGCGGCTCTGCCAAATGATACTATTTTAAAAAAAGAGATAGGTCGTATGCTTGTTGTTGGTTTTGAGGGTGAGAGTCTGAATGCAAAATCTCAGATAGTTAAAGATATACAAAATTATGAGTTAGGTGGTGTGATTCTCTTTGATAAGTTTTATAAAGAGAGAAGTGTGACTAAAAATATTAGCTCACCGAGACAGTTACAAAAACTCACAAAACAGCTCAAAGGGTTCTCAAAAAAACCACTTTTTATAAGTATAGATCAAGAGGGAGGTCGTGTTGCACGACTTAAACCCTCTTACGGTTTTAGTAAAATCCCCTCCGCATTTGAAGCTTCAAAAATGAGTCTTAAGAAAGCTAAAGAAGTT
>Ga0256826_1002863_pt1 | contig 10444 bp, 13 predicted proteins | sample CV79metaG_FD_185975 | JGI IMG/M metagenome (GOLD analysis project Ga0256826, IMG submission 185975) | Hydrothermal vent microbial communities from East Pacific Rise, Pacific Ocean - CV79 | ecosystem: Environmental > Aquatic > Marine > Hydrothermal vents | place: Pacific Ocean: East Pacific Rise... | reverse complement strand
TGAAAGAGATTGTTTGGGATATGGAAGCTGCTATGGGTTCTGATTACCATGAGCAAGATATTCGTGAGTCATTACAAGAAATTTCTGCTGAATACAGAGAAAAAATGCTTGAGACTCTTTCTGAAGTGGAAGGTAATGATGACTTTGCAGAAAAATTCCTTGATGGTGAAGAGTTCTCAGAAGAAGAGTTAAAAGCTGCTATTAAAGCTGCAACTCTTGGTATGGCTGTTGTTCCAATGACTCCAGGTACGGCATTTAAAAATAAAGGTGTTCAAACACTTCTTGATGCTGTTGTTGATTATTTACCATCACCAATTGAATCAGAAGCTATTATGGGTACACTTATGGATGATGAAGAAGTTGAAGTAGCTGTTCCATCAACTGATGATGGTGATTTTGCTGCACTTGCATTTAAAATTATGACAGATCCATTTGTTGGTGTTCTTACTTTTATCCGTGTTTACCGTGGTTCATTAGATTCAGGTTCATTTGTTCATAACTCTACTAAAGATAAAAAAGAGAGAATTGGCCGTATCGTTAAGATGCATGCTATTAAACGTGAAGAAGTAAAAACTATTTATGCTGGTGAAATCGGTGCAGTTGTTGGTCTTAAAGCTACAACTACTGGTGATACTTTATGTCAAGGTGAAGAGAAAGTTGTTCTTGAAAGAATGGATTTCCCGGATCCAGTTATCTCTGTTGCAGTTGAGCCAAAAACTAAAGCTGACCAAGAAAAAATGGGTATTGCTTTAAGTAAACTTGCTGCTGAAGATCCTTCTTTCCGTGTTAACACTGATGAAGAGACTGGTCAAACTATTATCTCTGGTATGGGTGAGTTACACCTTGAAATTCTTGTTGATCGTATGAAACGTGAGTTCTCAGTTGAAGCTGAAGTTGGTGCTCCACAAGTTTCTTACCGTGAGTCTATTAAAGAAGAAGTACAACAAGAGTATAAATATGCAAAACAATCTGGTGGTCGTGGTCAATTTGGTCATGTTTATCTTACTGTTAAGCCAGGTGAACCAGACACAGGATTTGTATTTACAAATGCTATTAAAGGTGGATCTGTTCCAAAAGAGTTTATTCCAGCTGTTAAGAAAGGTTGTGAAGAAGCTATGCAAACTGGTGTTCTTGCTGGTTATCCTATGGAAGATATTGATGTTACACTTTATGATGGTTCTTACCACGATGTAGATTCAAATGAGATGGCGTTTAAACTTGCTGCATCAATGGGTTTCAAAGAAGCTTGTCGTAAAGCAAAACCTGCAATCTTAGAGCCAATGATGAAAGTTGAAGTTGAGACTCCAGAAGAGAATATGGGTGATGTTATCGGTGACCTTAACCGTCGTCGTGGACAAGTTAATGCTATGGGTGATCGTGCTGGTAGTAAAATTGTAGATGCTCATGTTCCTTTATCTGAAATGTTCGGTTACTCAACTGATCTTCGTTCAGCTACTCAAGGTCGTGCTACATACTCTATGGAATTTGATCACTATGCTGAAGTTCCAAGAAATGTTTCTGAAGAAATTCAGAAAAAACGTAACGGATAGTTTTAAACTTTCTTTTATTATCTCTCTCTTTTGAGAGAGTATCTTCTCTCTTACTTAGGTTCCAATATGTTAAAAATTCTCTTAATTTCTATCACACTTACTTTTCTTTCAGCAAACAATCCTAAACCATACTCTGTACTTGGTGATATTATTTATAATAATGTGGAGAAGATTAATTCTTTGAAAAATTTAAAATCATACAGTTTAGATAGTGATAAAATTACTAAATATGTATTAGATGTAAATGATACTAAAACTATGGGTTTTGATTTGGAAAAAAATAAAAACAATGTTAGTAAACGAGAATATCTATTGCGATTACGTACTTTATCTAAGAAAAATGATTATTTTATTAGAGGTGCTAAGAATAAATATAAGAATTCTATGAGCACTAATAATTATATACTATTTTCTGAGATAATTAATTGTGGTATTATAGATACTAAAAATAATAAGAATGAAATTATAGATTATTATTATAAACATCAAGAGGATATTAATGAAAGTGGTGTTGTAGAACAATTCTTAGTAGAAGATGCAAAGCTTAAAGCATTAAAAGATGCAGAAAAGAAAAGATATAAAACAAAAAAAATGTTAGCAAAAGAAAAAATTAATAGACTAAGAGCAAAAGATATAAGAGAACAAAAAGAGCTTGAGAAAAGACTTCAGATTGAACTTGAGCAAAAGAAAATAAAAGTTAGAGAAGAACAGAAAAGGGAATTAGCAATTTAGTTAAACCAGTTGGCATTTTCATTAAAATTAGGACGTCCATTTAGTGTTAAGTATGGTTTATAATCTGCTTTATATGATAATGAAGAACAATCTTCTACATAATAACCTAAATAAATCCATTTCTTTCCCATTTTTTGAGCAAGTTTAATTTGATTTAATAGTGAAAATTTTCCTAATGAAAGATTAGAATATTCTGGATCATAGTAGAAGTAAATAGATGAAATACCATCATCTAGTATATCAACTAAATCAACTCCAATAAGTTTTTTTTCATCAAAATAAAGTATTTCATATCCAAAATTTTCATATCCTTTGACAAAAGATTCATAGTAATGATTTGCTGTAGTTTTACTATGTTTCCATCCTTTTTTCTTAATCATATTAAAATGATATGTGTTAAAAAGTTCTAAATGTTCTTTTGTTAGTGTGGGCTTTTGAATGTAACTTTTAATTATAGATGCTCGCTTAAAAACACGTCTTTCCGATTTAGAAAAGTTGTAATTAATCACATCTATTTTAATACTTTGGCACTCATTACAGCCTTTACATATTGGTCTAAAATACATTTCTCCAAATCGTCTATATCCATGTTCAATAAATTTCTGAGAATCTTCTATATTTATATCCTGAATAATTTTATATTCTATTGTTTGATTTTTATTTTCAAGATACGAACATTTATCTTCAAGTGAAAATTCTTTAAGTAAATTCATATTTGAATTCTGACATAATTTGTATTATAAAGAGCAAAAAGGAAAAAATTGAATTTCTATTTAAAGTATCAACGGTTAATCTTCAGAAGCATAGGTGCTTTAATGTTATTGATAGGATTAATTATACATTTTTTAATAACGCCACAGAGTAAAATATCAAAAAATGATTTAGCTGCTGCAAGGGTTGCTAGAATGGAAGCAAGTGTTAATAAAACTAGTTCACTATCAAAAGCACCTGATACATCGAACTATACAAAAGGACTTAAAAGTACACAAAAAAAACAGATGAAATATTTGACTGTATTAGCAATAGTTATTGGTGTTATGTCAGTAGCTTACAGTTTTAAGCCTAGAAAAAGTTCTAATGGCTCTTATTTATAGCTATTAAGACACCTTCTATCATCTTATCTATATCTCCATCTAGTATTCCCATAACGTTTGAGTATGCTTCATTTGAGCGTGTGTCTTTCACTTGTTGATATGGTTGCATAACATAAGAACGAATTTGATGTCCCCAGCCAATTTCACTTTTTGCTACCCCATCTTTTTCAGCTTTTTGTGCTTCAAGTTCTAGTTCATATAAGCGTGATTTTAGCATTTTCATCGCAGTTGCTTTATTCTTATGTTGGCTTCTATCATTTTGGCATTGAACAACTACACCTGTTTCTATATGAGTTAATCTAATAGCAGATTCTGTTTTATTTACATGTTGTCCACCTGCACCACTTGCTCTATATGTATCAACACGAATATCTTTATCTTCAATAACGATATTGATATCATCATCAATCTCAGGTGAAACAATTACTGAAGAAAATGAAGTGTGGCGTTTGGCGTTTGAATCAAATGGAGATATACGCACTAATCTGTGAATACCACTCTCAACTTTGAGATAACCATAAGCATTTTCACCTTTAATTATCACAGAAACATCTTTTATACCTGCTTCATCACCCTTCTGATAGTCAAGTATTTCAACACTAAAGTCTCTTTTATCAGCCCATGCTTTATACATACGAAGAAGCATCTCTGCCCAATCTTGACTTTCAGTTCCACCAGCACCAGGGTGGATAGAAACAATAGCATTATTACTATCACTTTGACCACTTAAAAGTACTTCAATTTCCATATTTCTTATCTGCTCTTCTAAGTTAGGAGCATCTTCATATAGTGCATCTATAGACTCTTCATCATTCTCTTCTTTTGCCATTTCATAAAGATCAATAGCATCTATTACTGCCTCATTGGCAAGAGAGTATTTATCGAGTTTTCTTTGAAGCTGTGTTTTTTCTTTCTGAATTTTTGCTGCATAAGTTGCATCATTCCAAAAATCTTGATTATTTTCTAAATCTTCAATCTCTTTAAGTCGTGTTATTATCTTTTGAGGTTCAACAACACTCGTAATATTTTGCATTTTAATTTTTATATCTTTAAGTAGTTCGGTATATTCGTAGTTATCCATAAATAATGTCCAGTATAGTATAATTCCGATTATATACAAAAGGGGCTTAAAATGAAGATTATAAATAAGGTAGATGAATTAAAAAATTATCTTAGAGCTAAAGAGGGGACTATAGGTTATGTTCCTACTATGGGAGCCCTTCATGATGGACATCTTTCTCTTATTAAAAGTGCTAAAAATCAGTGTGATACTGTTGTTGTTTCTATTTTTGTAAATCCAACACAATTTTTAAAAGGAGAGGATTTTGAAAAATATCCATCACGTGATGAAGCAGATAAAAAGATATGTGAGTTAGCTAATGTTGATGTTATATTTTTACCAGATAGCTGTGAAATATATGGTAAAGACGAGGTTCGAGTTATTGCACCAAATATTAGAGGGTTTGTACTTGAGGGTGCTACAAGACCAGGACACTTTGATGGAGTTCTAAGTGTAGTAAATAAGCTTTTTAATATAGTGAACCCAAATTATGCATATTTTGGGAAAAAAGATGCACAGCAACTTAACTTGATTACACTTATGGTAAAACAACTTTTTATGAACATTATTATAGTCCCTGTAGATACTGTAAGAGAGAGTGATGGTTTGGCTCTAAGTAGTAGAAATATTTATCTCTCAAAAGAAGAAAGAATAGAAGCACTTAAAATATCAAAAGCTCTCTATAGTGCTTCAAAGTTTGTAAGTCTCGGAAAGTTGAATGTTAAAGAGATAAAAGATCAGATGTATACTACTCTTAAACCTTTAGAAATCGGCTATGTTGAGATACTAAATCGAAATTTCGAAATTATTGATGAGATAGAGATAGGGAAAAGTATAATCTTAGTAGAAGTTCTTGTTGGTAAGACAAGGTTACTTGATAATATTTGGCTCTAAATAGCCATCTTCTATCATAATATCAACAGCTTTTTTAAATACAGGTACTGATGTTTGTGAAGAAAATTGACTTTTCTTTGGCTGTACAACTACAACACCAATAGAGTAAAAATTTTTAGAGTCATTTGCAAATCCCATAAATGCCGTGTTGTATTTTTTAACATACTTTCCTTTTTCAACTATATGGGCAGTTCCTGTTTTCCCACCAACTACAATACCTTTAGTGATAGCTTTTTTACCTGTTCCTTTGTTAACAGTTTTTATTAAGATAGCTTTTACTCTTTGTGCCGTAGAACTTTTAATCACTTGTACTTGTTCTTGGTAGGGCATTTTCTCTATCTTTCCATTTGTCTCTACAAGAGCATCTACAAGTTTAGGATAAACCATTCGTCCATTATTGTTAAACGCCGAGTAGGCACGTAGTAGTTGCATTAAATTTGCTCTCATACCATAACCATAAGAGCAAGTTGCTTTATAGATTTCATTGTTAAGTCTTTTTGGACTAGGGATAGAACCACTTTTTTCATATATTAAGTCAGGTGTAGATTTTTCTGAAAAACCAAAACTTTTTAAACCTTCGTGAAATTCATATCCAGTAAGTTTTTGTGCAAGTTGTGCTATACCAATGTTTGAAGAGTATACAATAACATTTTCAGCAGATAACCAGTCAAACTTATGCTCATCTGTAATCACTTTCCGACCTATTCTAAAATGTCCATTATGTCCATTTACTAGATCATAAGGATTTACTTTGCCTTTTTCTAATAAAAGAGAAAATGTGATAGGTTTTATAACACTTCCTGGTTCAAAACTATACTCAATCATACCAGAATTTAGAGATGGATAATCACTTCTTCTAATATGCTTTGGAAGAAATCTGTTTGATGAAGCTATACTCAGAACATCTCCATTTTTAGAGTTCATAACTGCTATCATTATCTGTTTTGCACGAAGCTCTTTTTTCATTGTATTAAGCATTTTTTCTATTTTTATCTGAAGTGCTACAGGTATTGTGAGTTTGATACTTAGTCCATCTATTTTAGGTTTTGTAAAACTATCTTTATTTAAAATAATGTAACTATTTACATCACGTTTTCCACGGCTAGATCCATTTTGTCTAGCTGAAAGTTCTTCATCAAAACGTTTTTCAAGTCCTTTTACACCTCGAATAGAGGTATATCCATCATCTTCTATTTTATGTGTATAACCGATGATAGGAGTAAGTAGGTTTCCGTAAGGATATTCACGACTTTCCCCACTCTCAAGTATACTTAATCCATGTATAGAACGTAGCCCAGTTTTCGAGTTTTTGAGTTCTAAAAAAACTTTAAAACGGCGAAGTTCACGTGCAAGTTTTTTAAGATAATGTGCTTGTATCTCAGGAATATTATAACTGAGGACAACAACACCTTTTCTTTTTCTCAATCTTTTGTATATTTCAGCTGTAGGAATGTTAGAGTAGATATGAAAAAGTTGAACAAACAACTCTTTTTTTTCTGGATCAATATAGCGGGTATTTACAACAGCTTTATAAAGCTTTTTTGTTGTAGCGATGTGAAAACCATCAGCTGAGACTATTGTACCTCTTTGGGCTCGGGAGCTTTCTTTAGCTACAAGTGAAGGTAGATGACGAGATTTTATGACATTTATAAGCATTACACTTAAAAATATAATAAACCCTAAAGTAATAAGTGTATAAAGAAGTAAAATCTTCTTACTTTTATTGTGGTTAACCATCTGTTATAACGGAGTTCTTCCTAGCTCTTTATATGCATTAAGTGCTTTATTTCTTATCTCAAGCATAAGTTTCATATTAATCTCTGCTTTTCCAATAGCAAGTGCTGCTTGGTGTAAATCTTTAACCTGTCCAGTTGCAATGTCAGATACTGCAACTTCTTTTTCAACTTGAAGCTCATTTGCTTCATTCAGTGCTGACTTTAAATGCTCAGCAAATTGCTCTCCACCAACAGAAGGTGTTTTACTCTTTTGAGTAAGTATATCAGAAGTTCCAATACCTGTTAAGCTATTTATATTATTCATAAATGTTTTTCTCTTTTATAGTTTTATTGAAGTAGCGTTAAAGAACTGTTAGCCATATCTTTACTCGCTTGAAATGCCGCAACATTTGCTTGGTATGAGCGTGTTGCTTCTACTAAATCGGCCATTTCCACTACAGGATTAATATTTGGGTATGCAACATAACCATTTACATCTGCATCAGGATGATTTGGCTCAAATTTCATTTTAGGTTTTGAGTCATCTCTAGATATTTTATCAACTATCACACTCATTACAGCTGGATTTACTATCTCTCCAAATGTACCTTCATTGAGAGGATCTTCATATTTACTACTATTTGTTGTAGCTTGAAGAGCCTTGTTGAACTCAGTGTTAAAATCGATAGCACGAAAAACTACCTCTTTACGGCGATATGGTCCACCCTCTTCAGTTCTTGTAGTTTGGGCGTTTGCAATGTTACTTGAGATAGTGTTTACACGAACTCTTTGAGCAGAAAGACCGTAACCAGATATGTCGAAACTATTTAAAAAATTACTCATTATCTATCCCTTAGTTGACTTTTTGTGATGCTTCTATAACACTTTTGTAAATCATTGCATCTTTTTTAAGTGCACTTACTAGAGCATTAAACATGATTGAGTTTTTACTCATCTCAGTTGTTTCTACATCTATATCTACACTATTCCCATCATTTCGAGCCATATGACCATCTCTAAAAAAAGTAGTTGCCTTGTAAGAGCTTTTCTCTGCTTGAGGCTTAAGATGTCCAGCATCTGTTTGAGCCATCTTAAGCTGATGTGAGTTATCTTTTAAAAGGTCTGCTTTTTTAGCTATAAGTGCTTGTTCAAAACTTATATCTCTTGGTTTATAGTTTGGAGTGTCAGCATTGGCAATATTTGAAGCTATCATATCTTGACGAATTGAACGATAGTTCATAGCATCTTTAAGAAGTGTCGCTGTTCTTGATATGCTGAGTGCCATTGCCTTTCTCCTTTGATTGTATAAATAGTAGAAAAGCATTAACTATTCCACAAAGTAAAATATATGTATTTTACTTATAGTTGAGTATTAAAATAAGACTCTATCGAAATAAGTTTATAACTTCATGTACATCCACTCATGTTTACGTGTTGCATAAGTGAAGCCCATTGATTTATAATATTCTACTAAATTGATATTTTCCTTACCACCATCTGGGTATAAAATAAGATAGCTAACTCCAATGTGTTCTCTTACTTCATAAAACTGAAAAGCAGCATATTCTAATAATAATTGAGATATTTTAGAGTTATCAAGATGTTCATATGTTTTAGAACGATAATTATTATTGACAAGTAGTAGATCTATCAAAACTACAGGCTTTTTAGTTTTATCAATCATAACTTCAGAAGCAGATAAAGCTATAAACCCAAGTATTCCTTTTAGTATAGAACTTGTATCTTTAATAGTGTAAATTTTACTTCCATTATTTCCTGCAAATGAAATAGCTTGACTTAGAAGTGCTTTCTCACGCTCTGCTCTGGTGTGATTATTACTAAAGTCTATAGCATTTAAGAGAGATCTTTTTTCTGATTTTACCTTAGAAGCAGAGTATGAGTTAAATTGGTAAGGCATTTAAAATTAAGCAGCCACTGTAATGAATTTTTTAGCTTTTACTTTTGCTACAAACTCTTTAGGGACTTTTGCATTAAGCATTTTTTTAGCATCTTCACCCGTAATATGTGGCATAGACACTTGAACAACTTTACCATCTTCATATTTAAAAGCCATTACAAATCCTTCATATTTATTTTAATATCAGTATTTTAACATAATTTAGGTATCTTCCCAATATTTTGAATTTATGACTAAATTAACTAAATAATAGGTATTTATGAGTATAAACCGTCAATTTAAGCTAAGTTTAAACAGAGAAGTCCGATAATGCTTATTAAGGTTACAAGTGTAACTCAAATTTTTTATATACAAAAGGAGTTCTTATGAAAAGAGCTGGTTTTACAATGATCGAATTGATCTTCGTTATCGTTATTTTAGGTATTTTAGCAGCAGTTGCTATTCCAAAAATGAGTGCTATTAAAGATGATGCACAACTTGCAAATGCAAATGAAAACATTTGTGTTAACTTAAAAGGCCCAATTATGTCTTTTGCTGTTAGACATAGTGGTTCAATCATAGGTGCTACATTAGATGATTATATTGATTTAGCTGGTGCAGGTTTTTCTGAAAGCAATGTTTCAATTACAACTAATAATAGTGACACTGTTGGTTCTACATCTGTAACAAGTGGACATGCAGCACTTTCAAATGCTACAAATAAAGTATATATCTATTTCGTAGATGGAAATACAACTGTTCCTTATAAATGTTTAGTTGGTAATAAATCTACTGGTGGTACTGTTCCATCGAAAGGTAATTATATTTAGGTTACCCTCTACCCTTTTTCAAGCTTCGGCTTGAAAATGCACAAATAATTCTATACTTCACTTACACTTCTCAACTTCACATAATCAAATATTAAATAACAAAGTTTTAAAATCTTCAAATAAAATTAACATAATTTACACTATAATGTTTAAATAAGATATATATAAGGATATAAGATGAAAAATGCTTTTACAATGATAGAACTTGTGTTTGTTATATTGGTACTAGGAATTCTTTCTGCTGTTGCCATACCAAAGTTAAGTGCTTCAGTTGAAGATGCAAACATAGCTGTGGGGATTTCTACTGTTTCATCTATTCGTTCTGCTATAGCGAGTGAACGCCAAAAAAGTTTGATACTTGGAATTGTAGCTTATCCAGCTATCTTAGATGATGCAACAAAAGATATAAATGATGAAGCTCTTTTTGATGGAAATGCATCTATAGATATTTTACAATATCCTATCTACTCAGGAACAGAGAGTGGAAATTGGATGAAAACAAGTAATAATGGTGCTAGTATTACATACAAGTACTATATTGGAACATCAAAAACAGTTGTATTTACTTATACTAAGGCTGATGGAAAGTTTGATTGTAACCATACTGAGTCAAATTGTAAAGATTTAGCTGAGTAAATCTACCCATAGATTGCATTATTATACTCTAAGCAT
>Ga0256826_1002862_pt1 | contig 10445 bp, 11 predicted proteins | sample CV79metaG_FD_185975 | JGI IMG/M metagenome (GOLD analysis project Ga0256826, IMG submission 185975) | Hydrothermal vent microbial communities from East Pacific Rise, Pacific Ocean - CV79 | ecosystem: Environmental > Aquatic > Marine > Hydrothermal vents | place: Pacific Ocean: East Pacific Rise... | reverse complement strand
ACAAATGGTAAGATTATGAATGCTATCGCAAAATCTTTACCAAACTTTTTAGGTGGTTCAGCAGATTTAAGCCCATCTAACAAAACAAACCTAAATGATATGGGTGTTTTTCCAAAGGGACGTAATATCTACTTTGGTATTCGTGAACACGCTATGGCTTCTATTGTAAATGCTATGGCTCTTTATGGTCCATTACTTCCATTTAGTGCAACATTCTTTGTATTTTCAGATTATCTAAAACCTGCTGCTCGTATCGCTGCATTAACAGGTATTCAAAACTTTTATATCTGGACACACGATAGTATTGGTGTTGGTGAAGATGGTCCTACACATCAACCTATTGAGCATCTTTCACAATTTCGTGCATTACCTAACTTCTATGTTTGGCGTCCAGCTGATGGTGCTGAAAATGTTGAAGCTTGGAAAACTGCATTAGAGATGAAAAAATCTCCATCTGCATTTGTATGTTCACGTCAAAATCTTTCAGTTCTTCCAAAAGCTGTTAAAGGTGATGCTTCTCGTGGTGGTTATCTTTTAGCTGAGTCTGATAATGCTGTTATGACTATTATGGCATCGGGTTCAGAGGTTGAACTTGCTCTTAAAGTAAGAGAGAGTTTAGCAGAGATAAGTGTACCTGTAAATGTTGTTTCTGTTCCATGTTATGACCTTTTCATTGAGCAAGATGCAGACTATATGGCTTCTATCATCATCGAGGGAACTAAAACTGTTGCTATTGAAGCTGCTCGTGGTTTAGAGTGGTATAGATTAGCAGATACTGTTATAGCAATGGATACATTTGGTGCATCAGCTCCAGCTGGACAGCTTTTTGAGAAGTTTGGTTTTAGTGTAGATAGTATCTTAGAAAAGATAAAATAGGGTTATGAAAACCCTATTTAGTGCAACTTTACTTTTTTTAAGTATAGCAACTCTTGAGGCTTCTACAAAGTATGTTCCAGAGATAGTTCCTAAAAAGATGACAGTTGAAACTAAGAAAGAGAGATTTTTCTCTTTAGTTGTTCCCTCTATAAAGAGGGTTCACTCTGAACTGATGAAACAATATTATGCTGTTCGTTCCGATATAAAGATTGGTCAAAATAGAGCTACAATAGAAAAATTAAAAAAAGAGTATAGAGTTACAACCGATAAAGAGCTTCTTTTAGCTCTCAAACCACACCCTCAAAGTATCGTTATCGCACAAGCTATTTTAGAGAGTGGATGGGCAACATCTCGTTTTTTTGTAAAAGCTAAAAATATTTTTGGTATGTGGAGTTTTAACAAAAATGAACCTCGTATAGCTGCTTCTGAAAAAAGAGGTGGGAAAAGAACTATTTGGCTGAGAAAGTTTAAAAGTATAGATGAGTCTGTAAAAGAGTATTATAAACTTATGGGAAGTAGTAGTGCTTTTAAAAAGTTTCGACAAGTTCGTTATAAAACAAAAAATGTAAATAAGATTATAAAAACTTTAGATAAATATGCTGAAACAGGGCAAAAATATTTAAATCAGTTAAATACACTTATCCGACATAATGATTTGACTAAGTTTGATGGGTAGTTAATCTCTCATAGGGTATAAAAGAAGTCTATTGAATATTTAGTTATAATATCTTATTTTATAAATAATTACATTTAAAGGCTCTATTATTATATTAACTAAACAAACAAAATTGGAACAATTCCGTAATTTTTACACAACACATAACCCTAAAAATTTTGAAGATGCTATTGAAAAATTTGCTATTTTTGGTGGTGTAAATTGGGGAGATATAGATAGCTCAAAACCATCTATTGATTTGATTGAGAATATTATTCTCCCAGATTTTAGATATATTCGTAATGATGTTACAGAACTTACAACAGGAATGCCTCTTTATCACTCTATTTTAACTGGTATTGCTATGGGTGATGGAAAGATACATACTGCATTTAAAAGAGCAAATATCTCTTCTGATATAGGAACAAATGCTATTGAAGAACTTTGTGAAGTTGGTATTATAGAATTAAAAAAAGGTAATCAATTTTTTACATCTTGGAAAGAGAGAGAGATTGTAGATAATAAACTTTTTTTCACATCTCCATTTTTACGTTTTTGGTTTGCTTTTATTTCACCCATCTTTAAAGGTATTCGAGATGGAGATTATAAGGAGATACGAGAAAGATTTGAAAATCGTAAATCTGAATTTATACAACTTCCTTTTATTGAACTTTCACATGAACTTGTAAAATTTAATTTTCAAGATGACTCAATTAAAGAGATAGGAACATATTGGGATAATAGTATAGATTTAGATATTTTTGCTAAAACTCAATCTGGGAAAATTATAGTAGGTACATCTAAATATACAAATTCAAAAATAAAAAAGAGTGAACTGACTAAATTAAAAGAAAGTTGTATTAAGGCAAATATAGAGGCTGATATTTTTGTTTTTATATCTAAAAGTGGTTTTTCAAATGAGCTTAAAGCATTAAAAGGTAAAAATTTACGACTTTTTAATCTAAAAAATTTCAAAAAGCTAGTTGAATAAAACTATGCAAGTAGCAAAATTTAGTCGTATTGGATTTATTTTATCATCAGCAGGAAGTGCTGTTGGTCTTGGGAATATTTGGAAATTTCCCTATATTACAGGAGAGAATGGAGGAGGAGCGTTTGTTCTTATATACCTAATTACAGTTCTTATTATAGGTTTTTCTATTATGATAGCTGAGATGTTAATAGGCTATTTAGGTAAAAAAAATTGTGTTACATCTTTTGAAGAACTTGCTCCAAAACATAAATCTTTATGGAAATTTGGAGGTTTTCAAAGTGTAGCAGGTCTACTGATTATGACTTTTTATGCTGTTGTTATTGGATGGATATTTAACTATATATTTACCTCATTTAGTACACTTCCATCTTCTGTTGAAGAGGCTGAAAGAATATTTACTACAATGCTTCATACAGATATATGGACACAACTCTTTTTTCATACTCTTGCTTCTTTTTGGGTTACTTATGTTTTAAGCAAGGGTATAAAGGGTGGAATTGAAAAAATGAATATGATTTTGATGCCAACTCTTATGATTATTCTTTTTGGTATGTTTTTATATGCTACAACTTTAAATAGTTTTTCTCAAGCTGTTAGTTTTATGTTTACTCCTGATTGGTCTAAAATAGATTCACATAGTTTTGTTATAGCTGTTGGACATGCTTTTTTTACTCTTTCTTTAGGAATGGGTGCAATTATGACATATTCTGCTTCTATGGAAAACAATTCAAATCTTGTTAAAAGTGCTTTTTGGGTTTTATTTTTAGATACAACTATCGCAATTGTAGCTGGATTGATGCTTTTTACATTTTTATATCAATATGGTTCAGGTCCAGCAAAAGGTCCAGGTCTTGTTTTTATATCTCTTCCATCAGCATTTTATGAGATGGGAATTATTGGAAACTTTTTTGCTATTATTTTCTTTATCGCTTTAGCTTTTGCTGGACTTACATCTTCTGTTTCATTAGTAGAACCGATGGTAAAATATTTTGTAGAAAGATTTCAATGGAGTATACAAAAAGCTTCAATTATGATGGGGTTATTTTTTTATCTTATTGGAATAATAGCACTTCTTTCAAATATTGATAGTTTTAAAGAGTATCTAAGTTGGGGAGGTAAGAATTTTTTTGATTGGATTGATTATATAACTGCTGGTATTATGCTTCCTTTAGGTGGTTTGATAATGGCTATATTTGTAGGGTTCATTATTGAAAAAGAGAAAGTTTATAATTTGATGAAACCTCAATTAGGATTTTTCTTTGATATATGGTATTTTTCTTTAAGATATATCACACCACTAGCTATGTTTATAGTTATGTTAAATGTAATAGGGATATTTTAGTGCAAGATTTAAGAGAAAAAATAAAAAAATTATTGATTATAGAGGGTATAGATATAAACTCAGAGATAGATTTTGAGGTGAATAATAAACTTTACAGATTAAGTTTTGAATATATTATCGATAGTTATATGAAAGCGTCAAAAGAGTCTCAAGAGGTTTTTGTATTGGCATTGGAAAAAGCTATTGATAGTAAAAATATGGGTGTAGATAAATTCTTTGAGGGGATGGGTCAGCTTTTGTTGATGACCCATCTTTCGGATAAAATAGAGCTTTAAACTAAAATTGTATCATTCCATTTATAGGACTAGATGCAGTAGCATAAGGTTTTTTAGCTATACGTCCTGCAAGGTAACTCATACGTCCAGCTTTTACTGCATGTTTCATAGCTTCAGCCATAATCATAGGGTTTTGAGCTTGAGCAATGGCAGTATTTGTTAAAACACCATCAGCACCTAATTCCATAGCATAAGCAGCATCACTAGCACAACCAATTCCTGCATCAACGATAATAGGAAGATTGACAGCTTCACGAACAAAAACTATATTGTATGGATTTTGAACACCAAGACCTGAACCAATAGGTGCTGCAAGAGGCATAATAGCATGAGCCCCAGCATCCTCTAATCGTTTAGCCATTATCGGGTCATCAGAAGTATAAGCCATAATAGTAAAACCATCTTTAGCAAGAACTTTACATGCTTCGATAGTTTCTAAAACATCGGGATAAAGAGTTTTTTTTGTATCTCCAATTACCTCAAGTTTAATAAGGTCTATTCCTGTTGCTTCACGAGTTAATCTAAAAGTAGTAATAGCTTCTTCCGCAGTAACACAACCAGCAGAGTTTGGTAAAAATTTTACATTTGTTCCTGCAAAAGTATCACGAAGATTCTCTTTATCTGGGTCTGTAATATTTAAACGACGTACGGCAACAGTGATAAGTTCACTACCACTTGCTAATGTAGCTTCTTTTGTAGTTTCAAAAGAGTCATATTTTCCACTTCCAACTATTAGACGAGAGCCTAGTTCATATTTTCCAATTTTTAAAATGTTATCCATAATTTATTCTCCTATATATTTTCTTTATTAATTGAGTGATTTATATCATAAGCTATCTTAGAAATGACCTATTTTTAAAATCAAATTTCTTAAATTTTGATTCCTATAACTGTTATATCATCATTTCTTTCAAAATCCTCTTGATATATATCTAATTCATTTAAAAATAGTTCTTGTTGGTTTGACATAGTTTTATTATGATGTTCTTTAATAATTTTTTGAAATCTTTTCTTAGAAAATGGAAATCCTTTATTTCCTCCATTTTGGTCTAAGTATCCATCCGTAGTAAGATAAAATTGCATCCCCTTTTTTACTTTAATAATATGTTCTTTATATATATAACCTGCATCACATTTTTTATAACCGACAGAGTATCTATTTCCTTTTATTATTTTTAATTCATTATTTTCAACATAAAAAAGAGGTGTTTCTGCTCCTGCAAATTTAATAATCTGTTCTTTTTTATTAAAATACATTATACTTCCATCAAATCCAGCATTAGAAATACTTTCTTTATTTTCTTGTTTTAATAGATGTTTCATACTTCTGTTAAATATGCCTAAAAGCTTTCCTGGACTAACTACTTCATCATTATTTTTAATTGTGGCTACAATTTGACGTTCAATGGCTTTGACTAACATTGTAACAAAAGCACCAGGAACACCATGACCTGTACAATCGATGACCATTAATAAACATTCATCTTCAGTACGTAGTTTTTCAAAAAGATATATATCTCCTCCAACTGTATCTTTTGGATGCCATATTGCAAAATATTCTTGAAAATATTTTTTAAATATTTTATTATCTGGGATTAGTGAACCTTGAATAAGCGAGGCATACTTTATAGAATCTTTTATATTTTTATGGACAGCTTCTATCTCTTGTTTTGCATTCTCTATTTCAGTTATATTTGTAAAAATTGCAGATTTTAAATCTTCATCCCCAGGTAACTTAGCTGCAGTAACTGAAAATATAAAATCTATTTTATTAATAGTAATCATAGCTTTGTGAGTTGTACCAAATGGCTGTAAAAGTATATAATCTATCCATGTTTGATGGTCAATTATAGGTTGAAGATAATCATTAGGAGCATCTGAATTAAAAGTATGACAGATACAAGATGTATCATAAACCTTTTTAAATTCAGCAATACTATCGATAGCAAAAAAATCTAAAAAAGTTTCATTTGCACTTTTTAATGTCTTTCCATCTGTTGTAATAATAAGCTGTTCTTGTGAGTCTAAAAGTGTTTGAACAAATAGTGTCTGTTTTTTAAATTTGTTTGTTTGGGTTTCTACCTCTTTTTTTAGATTTTTTGTGAACTCCTCTAAAGCCTTTTTATCTGTTATATCTTCTCTTAAAGCACTATATCCAATATGATTCTTATTTAAATCATATTCAGGTTCGAATTTAGAAACAACCCAATAGAATGTACCATCCTTTCTAAGATTTTTAATTTCAGTTTGAAAATAAGATTGTTGTTTTAAATCTTTCCAAATATTTTTAAATATCTCTTTTGGCATATCTGGATGACGTAAAATATTGTGAGATTGACCTATAAGTTCTTTTTCTGAATAACCACAAATTTTACAAAAAGCTTCACTTACATGAGTGATATTTCCTTTTAAATCTGTTCTTGAAAAGATTACATTTTTATCAAAAGAGTTAATTAAATTTTTTAGTTGATAGTTTTTTGTTGCTAAATCTGTTGTTTTTTCTTTGATAATTATTTTTAATTTACGATTTATTATAATGTAGATTGCAAAAATAATAAGAATAATTAATATGAGTAAAAGATAAATAGAATCTAATATCAAAAAAGTTCCTTCTATTTAGAAATAATTTAGAGAGGATTATAGCATTATATAGATTAGAAAAAGGAAGTAAAAGAGTAATTACTCTTTTACTTAAAGAAATTTTTTTAATTTCCTCTAGAACCAGGTTTTATAGCTTCACTTCCATCTTTACAAAGTGGACATTCCTCTGGTGCATACATCTCAAATGTGAAATCAGCAAGAGCAAAAAATGGAATATCTTGAGGTAATTTACAGTTAGGTTTTGTAGTTATATCTGAATTTTCACGTTTACAAAAACCACGGTTAGCTAGTGCTGCTGCACCAACTATTTTTCCACCTAAAGACTCTACAACTGCTGCAGCTTCCATAGCACTTCCACCAGTTGTAATAATATCTTCACACATTAAAACTTTTTCATCTTTGGCTACTTCAAAACCGCGACGAATATTCATAACACCATCAACTCTTTCAGCAAAGATAAAACGAACATCAAGAGCTTGAGCAAGAGCAAAACCAGCTATAAGACCACCAAGAGCAGGAGCACAAACAGTGTCTATCTCTAAACCACTCTCTTTTATCTGAATTGCTAAAGCTTCAGCTAAAAGTTTTGCTGTTTTTGGGTCTTCTAAAACCTTTGCAGATTGAAGATAAAATTGAGAATGATTTCCAGAACTTAGTTTAAAATGCCCTTCTAAAAGAGCATCTGCATCCATATATATTTTTTTAACATCCATCATTAAACCTTTAAAATCTCTACTTCTTTCTCTTTTAAAATCTTCTCAATTTGAGCTGAAAATTTATCTGTTGTTTTTTGGATTGTATCTTGTGCTGATTTGGATTCATCTGCTGTAATCTCTTTATCTTTTTCAAGTTTTTTGATAGCATCATTAGAGTTTTTTCTATCATTTCTTACAGAAACTTTAGCATTTTCACCCATACCTTTCATCTGTTTTACAGATTCTTTACGTTGGTCGACTGTCATCGCTGGAAAAAACATTTTGATTTGGTCACCATCATTATTTGGCGTAGACCCAATATTTGCTTTCATAATAGCAGATTCTATATCAGGTAAAAGGTTTTTTTCCCAAGGATTTACGGCGATAGTTGTTGCATCAACAGCTATTACTGAACCAACTTGGTCGAGAGGAGTTAGTGTTCCATAGTAGTCAATTTTGACATTATCTAAAACAGCAGTTGTTACTTTACCTGTTCTAAGTGTTTTAAAATCCCTAAGCATATGGTCTATGCTACCTTGCATTTTTGTTTCACATGAATTATATATTTCGTTTAACATTGAAATTCCTTGAAGTTATTTACCTAATTGTAGCAAGAAAATTTTATATGCTCTTTAGAGGTTAAATTTGACAGAGAAAAAAATGTTATATTTTGGTTTGAACTTCATACAGTAACAGAAAATATTACTGTATGAAAGTATTATTTTGAACTGTTTATTTCAGTTTTTGTTATAGGTGCAGAGGGTGCTATAACATTTGTTGTTTCTATTAAATCATCTACAACAGAAGCTTGTGCTAATTGAGAATACATATAGCCTAAAGTAATAGTATTTACTACAAATAAAAATCCAATAGTAAATGTTGCTTTAGCTAAGAAACTATTTGGACCTTTTGCTCCAAATACAGACTCATTTGAGCCACTATATGCTCCAAGACCTATGCTTGAGCTTTTTTGTAAAAGTACAGCGATAACTATCATTACTACCAATACTATTTGAACAATAAGTAAAAAACTAGTTGTCATATATAAAATCCTGAGTTTAAAAGTTGTGAATTATATCTAAAAAAAAATATATTACAAAATAGGGTATAATTTTAAAAATAATTTAGGGGATATTTATGAAAGATATTAGAAAGATAATTTTTGTTTTAGTGATACTTCTTTTTAGCTTAGAACTATTTATGATGAATAAAGATGAAAAAACATCTAAAGTAGATTCTAAGCCTATTGTAGGTGTAAGTACATTCTCATTATATGATATTACGAAACATATAGCACAAGGGAGTGTTGAACTTATTAACATCTTACCATTTGGTGTGGATGCACATAGTTTTGAGCCAACCCCAAAGCTTATGGCTTCTTTAGAAAAGAGTAAGTTAGTTATTTACAATGGAGCCTTAGAACCGTGGATAGAAGGATTTAATTTTAAAAATAGTGTTGTAAATATGAGTACAAAAGTAAATACAAGAAAATTATCATCTAAGATGAATCATAAAAATGAACATCATCATTCGGGGAATAATATTGACCCTCATTATTGGTTAGATTTAGAAAATATGAAAATAGCAACAGATGTAATAACAGATGCACTTATAAAAATATCTCCAGAAAACAGTAAACTTTATAATAAAAATAGAGAAAATTATTTAAAAATGTTAAAGAGTTTAGATATTCAATATAAAAAAAGTTTAACTCATTGTAAAAAAGAGACCATTATTACAAATCATAATGCTTTTTCCTATCTTTCTCATAGATATAATTTTAAAGTTGAATCATTAAATGGTTTATCTCCAGAGGCACAACCAAGTGCAAAACAGATTAGAAAGCTTATGAAAGATATTAAAAAATATAATATTTCTACTATCTTTTTTGAAAGTTTTGTGAGTGATAGAGTGATGAAAAGTATTGCAAAAGATACAGGTGTAGGTGTTGATACTTTGCAACCTTTAGGAAATATTACAAAAGATGAAGCTGAAAAAAATCTAACGTATGAAGATATTATGAAAATTAATTTAAGAAAAATTTCTAAGGCTCTTATGTGTCAATAAATTTTCGGGTTCCTATTTTTGAGGTGGAAAATCTTAATTTTAGTGCAAGAGGTCAGCAGATACTTTCTCAAATATCATTTCAAATTTTTAATGGAGATTATATAGCTATCATTGGCCCAAATGGTGGAGGAAAAACTACTCTTATACGGATGCTTTTAGGATTAGATAAACCAACAAGTGGTTTAGTTAAAATTTTTGGAAAAGATAAAAAAGAGTTTAAAAAATGGGATAAAATAGGTTATGTACCACAACGTGCTTCACTTGTAGATGCTAATTTTCCTGCGACAGTTTTAGATATAGTTAAAATGGGAAGAACAGCAAAACGTTCGATTTTTTCAAGAATGACACAAGAGGATAGTGATGCAGTTGAAGATGCCATTAAAAGAATGGATATTGAAAACCTTAAAAATAAGATGGTAGGAACACTCTCAGGAGGACAACGTCAACGTGTAATGATAGCACGAGCTTTAGCTTCTAAACCAGAGATACTGATATTAGATGAACCCAATACAGGTGTAGATATGGTTTCTCAAAAAAGATTTTATGGACTTTTGAGTAAACTTAATAAAGAGGAAAATATGACAATTTTGTTTATTACTCACGATATTGGAGTTATTGCAGATGATATTGGTCGTCTTTTTACCATCAATCAAAAAGCAACTATATGTAATAACCCAAAAGAGGCTTTAAGTTGTGAAGAGGTAAGTGAGCTTTATGGTATAGAAGCTCATCTTATACATAACCATAAGCACGAGCATTAGGATGGTAATATGTTAGAGATGTTTGAATATGAGTTTATGCAAAGGGCATTTATAGCTGGAATGTTTATAGCTGTTTTAGCTTCTATTAGTGGAACATTTGTTGTGCTTAAACGCTACTCTATGATGAGTGAAACTTTAGCACATTCAGCTCTTGTTGGTGTTGCTGTTGGTTTAGTTGCAGG
>Ga0256826_1002861_pt1 | contig 10451 bp, 10 predicted proteins | sample CV79metaG_FD_185975 | JGI IMG/M metagenome (GOLD analysis project Ga0256826, IMG submission 185975) | Hydrothermal vent microbial communities from East Pacific Rise, Pacific Ocean - CV79 | ecosystem: Environmental > Aquatic > Marine > Hydrothermal vents | place: Pacific Ocean: East Pacific Rise... | reverse complement strand
ACCATACAGTAGTGATACTCAGAATTTTTCGATATAATTACTGATATTTATTATTACCCCTATATTGGGGTGCAAAAGGTTTAATTTGAGCGAAAATATTATTGGTTATATATCCGATAGTGGTGATATCATCGATACACAGAGTGCTGGTGATTCATCGCAAGGCAGGGCTATAGAGTATGACAATAGCCCAGAGGCACTAGAGATTATCAGACACTCTACAGCACACTTGATGGCTCAGGCTATCAAGGAGCTATATCCCAACTCTCAGTTCTTTGTAGGTCCTGTAGTAGATGAGGGATTTTACTATGACTTTAGAGTAGATGAACCCATAGGTGAGACTGATCTAAAATCCATAGAGAAGATGATGAAAAATCTCATCAAAAAGAAGTATGCTATAGAGAAATATGACATGACAAAGGCTGAGGCTATAGAGAAGTTTGCAGGTGATGACCTCAAGCAAGCTGTATTGTCTCGTATACCTGATGATGTAATCTCTATCTACAAGCAAGGGGAGTTTGAGGATTTATGTCGTGGACCTCATGTACCTGCATTGAGATTTCTACACAACTTCAAGCTCACGCGTGTAGCTGGAGCCTATCTAGGTGGTGATGAGAATGCAGAGATGCTTACGCGTATATATGGTATAGCTTTTGCAGACAAAGAGTCACTCAAGGAGCATTTAGCGATGCTAGAGGAGGCTAAAAAGCGTGACCATAGAAAGCTTGGTAGTGAGATGGAGCTATTTATGTTTAGCGAAGAGGCTGGAGCAGGATTGCCGTTTTGGATGCCAAAGGGTGCGAGACTTCGAGCCAAGCTAGAGGATATACTGCATGTATCTCATCGTCAGAGAGGCTATGAGCCAGTGAGAGGTCCAGAGATACTCAAAGCTGATATGTGGAGAACTAGTGGTCACTACGCTTGTTATGGTGAAAATATGTACCTAACAGAGATAGATGGTCAGGAGTATGGTATCAAGCCTATGAACTGCATAGGGCATATCCAAGTGTTCAAGCAGTCAGGCAAGAGCTATAGAGATCTACCTCTAAAATACTATGAGTATGGTGTAGTGCATCGCCATGAGAAATCAGGTGTACTTCATGGACTACTCAGGGTGAGAGAGTTTACCCAAGATGATGCACATATCTTCTGTACACCAGAGCAGATCAAGAGTGAAGTGCTAGAGGTTGTGGAGTTTGTCGATAGTGTGATGCAGAAATTTGGCTTTACATATACTATGGAAATAGCTACCAAGCCAGAGAAGGCTATAGGGGAAGATAGCGTATGGGAGCTAGCTACCCAAGGGCTCATAGATGCACTAGATGGTAATAACCTACCATATACTATAGATGAGGGTGGTGGAGCATTCTATGGTCCAAAAATAGATGTCAAGATCACCGATGCACTAGGTCGTAAATGGCAGTGTGGTACTATACAAGTAGACTTCAACCTACCTCAGAGATTTGGTGTAGAGTATGTAGCAGAGGACAATACACGCAAACAGCCAGTGATGATACACCGTGCTATACTAGGCTCATTTGAGAGGTTTATCGCTATACTAATAGAGCATTACGCTGGAGAGTTCCCATTCTTCCTAGCTCCTACTCAGGTGATATTCGTCCCTATATCTGATACTCATGCTGACTATGCTTATGAGCTAAAGAAAAAGCTCACTATGGCAGGGATGGATAGTGAGGTATATGACAAAAATGATAGTCTAAACAAGCGAATCCGTACAGCAGAGAAGCAGAGAGTGCCTTATGTGGTCATCATAGGTGATGCAGAGGTTACAGATAGGAGCGTAGCTATCAGAGATAGACGCAAAAAAGAGCAATATAATCTTAGCGAAGATAAATTTATGCTACAATTGAATGAACAACTAAAAGAGGGAAAGATTTGAGCAAACATCAGAACAACAGAGGACGAAAAAAAGCTGACGACACTATCATGAATGAGAACATCAGAGCTAGAGAGCTTAGAGTTCTATCGGATGATGGAGAGCAGTTTGGTATCATCAGTCGTGATGAGGCACTAGAGATAGCAGAAAACAAGGGATTGGATCTAGTTCTTATGTCACCAGATGCCAAACCTCCAGTAGCCAAAATCATGGATTATGGCAAACACAAGTATCAGCTAGAGAAGAAGAAAAAAGAGGCAAAGAAAAACCAAAAAAAGATAGAGGTCAAAGAGGTCAAATTCTCATGTAAAATAGCAGAAAATGACATCAACTACAAAGTAAAACACGCTAGAGAGTTCCTCTCTCAGGGTAAACATGTCAAGCTAAGAGTATTTCTAAAAGGTCGTGAGATGGCTACACCAGACTTAGGCAAAGATGTACTCAATCGTGTATGGCCAATGGTAGAGGATCTCGGTACTCAAGAGAAACCACCACACCAAGAGGGTAGATATATCAATATGTATGTCACTCCAAAGAAATAAGAATACCTAATCTCCCAAAGACTAGTAAAACTATTTACTAGTCTTCTCCCCCCACCATAAAACTAAATCTATAAACTAAGAGTTTCAACTCCAAATAGATATATCTATAGTAGAGTGAGCGTATATGCAAGTAGAGTATATATAATAGCCTTATAATTAGATACTATTTTTAGGGATATGTTTATTGAGTTGTAGTACGGGGATATATGTTCCCACCGAGACGGTGGGAACAAGAGACGGAGAAAGAAGAGTTATTATTTTTTTATACACCTAATAGGCATACCATTTACCAAATTTTCATCACTATTAGTTCTTCTAGTATCATTTAATGTAACTGCTTGTGAGCTACTATTTCTAATACCATATGTTGTAGTACTAATCCTAATCTCCCCACCTGTTCCAGCTAGAAGTCCATTTCTATTTTTATATCCTGCTGAACCCATTAATAGTGGGCTTGCAAATGCTTGATCTACTGTTTGTATATTGCCTTCTTTGACCATTACATCATTTACTTCATCACTAGTAGGTACACGAAAATCTTTTGGGCATACACCATCGGTATTGTTAGCAAATACTGTTTTCCAATATTTTTCTCGAGTATCCATAGGTGCTGGTTTACCTTCATCATTATTGGCTCCATCATCTAGTAACCAATCATGTGTATCACCTGCTGCTTTCTCAAAATATTTACTCTCAAAAGGAGCTGCTACTTTACCTGTAATTGAGTTATAATCACTATACTCTGGATTTTGCTGCTTTTTATCACTTTTCACTTTTTCATGTCCATCTGCAGTTCGACCCCATTGATAATAGTCTCCATAACATTTTTTATCATCTGGCTTACTACAATTCTTGTCAGCTCCTAGATTTCTATCTAACCATGTTTTACCATCTTTTGTATGTATCTCACAGTACTCTTTGGTATGAAATACAAAACAAGCACTATTGGCACTATATGGGTCACTTATATAATGTGGATCTAAACTTTTGTTATCTTCTGTACCATTTTTATATCCATCACCATCACAATCTGGGATTACCCACATTTTATTGGTATAGTCATATCCTCTGTATCCAGCTGGTTGTGCTGGTTCACATGACTTTAGTGACTTTAGAACTGTTGGATCGATTAATGATGGCTTTTTCTCTTCAGGGTCACCATCCTTTAGCCCATCGCCATCTGTATCTGGATTATCTTTATCTGTCTCACCTGGATCAGTCTTACCGTTACAGTCCTTATCCTCTATATAATCAGGGATACCATCCCCATCTGAATCCAAAGCTGTTCCGTCTGGATTGAGAGGATATAGTCCATTACATGTCTGATCTTTAGGTTTTGGACTATTGCCACCACCATTATTACCCAAATCTGCTGCCCTATCTCCACACCCATTGAGTGCCAACAGTGCTACGACTGAAAATGCAAATATTTTACTTTTTGTCAACATAATTAATTTCCTTTTCTATTTGGATATGATAGATGTACCTCTATCCTACGATTTAGAGCTTTGCCATGTCTTGTTGCATTGGTAGCTACTGGTTGCCCCTCACCTTTACCATCATATGTCAACCTTGCAGAACTTACACCCAATTCTACTAGCTTATTAAGTACACTTTTGGCTCTATTTATAGATAGTTTCATATTATATGCATCACTTGCATCACTATCTGTATGACCTACAATCTTGACTGTTGTTCCCTTGTTTGCTACTAGATACTTAGCAAAATTAGCTACTTTTGGTAGTGATTCTGGCTTAATGTTATACTTATCTACATGGAAGTGTATTCTTAGAGTTGCTTTAATAGGGCAACCATACTGATCTACTGCGAAGTAACATGGAGTATCTGGACACTGATCTATACTATCTAGTACACCATCTCTATCTTGGTCTGGTCCATCTATTTTGATAGGACAGCTATTTCCAACTGGAACACTGATACCTGTTGTGAGTATAACCTCATTGTCTTGACCTTCTGCTCCTACTATCTGAAGTACTTTACCTTCAACATTTAGCTTGTAGCCATTACGAGTTCTGTGACTTATACCTGCACCTGCTTGTACAAATGCATTACTATCTAGTCTATCTTTATCAGGATTTCTTACATTCTCATATCCTACACCTGCTAATACATATGGTGTAGTATTGCCTTTATCATTTATCTCATAGACTGCATTGACGGAGCCCTTGACAAATCCTGTAACTTTTTTATCATCTGTAACCTTCACATAATCAAAATCCACTCTAGGCTTTATCTTAAAGTCGCTAAGACCATTCATCTTATATGTTAAGCCTACTGTAGTATCTTTAATTTTAATACCGTCTTCATTCTTGATAGATAATCCACCAACATTGACACCTAAATCATCTTCCTGCTCTTGAGCCACTAAACCAGCTGTACCAAATAGAACAACTGCTGTAGTTACTGAAATAATTCGTCTCATCTTTTCTCCTTTGTTACTCGTAAAAGTAATTCATAAGAGAACTTTACACTTTTTAATATTAAATACATATTAAATAATAGAAAAGATACTAATTAAAGGCTATTTTTGAGAAGAAAAAGGGCACTAAATTTTATGAACATCTGTTCATATCCCATTTAATGGGCTTTTTGTTTTAATGCTAAAAAATATAATATTTATAAACTAATTTGACATTCAAATGCAATATAATCATGAAACTAATATAATAAAGATATAATATCATAAATAACTAAGGGATAGTGATAAGATATGTTATATAAGTACAAAGGTATAAATCAGGGTGGTAAAACTGTCAAAGGATCTATCACTGCTAGTAGTATAGAGGAGGCGAAACAGAAGCTCAAATCCCAGAAGATATACTATAACAAGCTAGAGAAAGCAAAAGAGTTCTCTGTAGAGGCATTTTCCAAACGACAGATGTCTGGTGTGCACCTCAGTAGTATGTCCAAAGAGCTATCTAGCTACCTAAGCTCTGGAATGACCATCCTCACTGCACTAAAACTTATGGAAAATCAACATCAAACAGAGAAGAGATACGCATCATTCCTCAATGCCACTAGAACTATGATAGATGAGGGAAAATCACTATTTGTAGCACTCAACACTCAGAAAGTATATGCTATGCCTGACTTTTTCTTGCAGAGTCTCAATGTGGCAGGACAGAGTGGCAAGATGGTGGAGGTACTTAGTAATATGAGTAACTTCTTTTCAGCTCAAAGCAAAGTCAAAAAACAAGTGAGCAATGCTATGGCGTATCCTATATTTATCTTTGTGGTAGCATTGGGTATGTCTGGATTTCTCATTAGCTTTGTAGTACCCAAGATTATTGGGATATTCCAAGACACTGGTCAGAAGCTACCTCCCGTTACTGAGTTTGTACTAAATATCAGTGATTTCTTGACTGCTCACTATGTGGGGCTTTTGGTCGGTTTCATAGTGATAGTTGTGAGCTTTCAACTACTCTACAAAAAAGTAAATATATTTCATATGCAAGTAGATGGAATACTAGTGAGACTCCCACTATTTGGGGCATTGATACAAAATCATGAGCTTGGGCGTTTTAGCTACATACTCTCACTTATGCTCAGCTCTGGAGTATCGTATGCTCAGGCAATACAGCTAGCTAGTGGAACATTTGGCAATAGAAGTATGAAAGAGACATTTGCCAAGGCTAGTGACAAGGTACTAGAGGGAAACAAGCTATCCAACGCTCTATATCTAGTAAAGGGATTTAAGCCAAAAAGAAACTTCCTACAATCTCTAGCCCTAGGTGAAGAGTCTAGTGAGGTAGCATCGATACTACTTAATCTCTCAAAGCTATATAATGAAGAGAATGAGGATAAGCTGAAGCTATTACTTGGTCTACTAGAGCCATTTATGATGCTATTTATTGGACTAGTGGTTGGTGTGATAGTGGTAGCGATGCTGTTACCAATATTTACTATGAGTGCAAATTTTTAGGAGAGAGAGATGGCAAAACAGAGATTTAGAGATATCAAAAAAGGTAGAGTCGTAGAGCAAAACAATAAACAGACTAAAGATAAGCACTCAACTATACACGCTAGCAAGGGACTTAGGTTTAAATCATTTGTCACAGATAGCTTTATGCTTGTAATGCCTCTGATGTATATCACATTTTATGTGGTATTTGGTACTAGAGAGGGGTTTGCTGAACATAAGCTACTAGGATGGCTCTATATACTGATACCTCTAGTTATCATACAGATACTATTTATGACCGTAAGTGGGCAGACTCCTGGCATGAGAGCATATAATATCACTCTAATAGATATGACAACAGGTAAAAAGCCCGTCTTTGGAGTCATTATCTATAGACAGATGTTATCCCTACTATCTCTACCTATATTTGGCTGGGTGCTTATATTTATGAGAAAAGATGGCAGAACTCTACACGAGCTACTCAGCCGTACTACACTCACGCCTACTCCACCCAAGAACTGAGTATACTATGTCTAGAGGTGAGGTGATTGGTGCTGATAAATCTATGGCACAGCTACTGATATCTGGATTTTATCTATTTTACTTTGCACTTGTTGGGGTTTATATTATATTTTTACCAAAGATGCTACTAGGTAGTGGATTTACAGCCATAGAAGTTGGGGTCATCTACTCAGCTGCTCCATTTATGAGATTTCTTCTGCCTTTTGTTTTTTGGCATTTTATAGAGCTTAGTCATAGCGTATACAAGATATCACTAGCTATCACACTACTAACTACCCTGCTCTTCTATATCACCATAGATAGCTTCACACTATATCTCATAGCCAATCTAATATTTGGTGCTAGTATGGGAGTGGCATTGCCATTTGTGGAGATCATAGCTCTTAGAGTCATATCCAAGGAGCGATATGGCAAGGTGAGGCTTTGGGGCTCAGTGGGCTTCACTCTCATAGCACTTTGGCTAGGGCAGACACTCTCTAGCCCTAGAGAGGGGCTATTATATCTATCGGCTATGGCACTAGCTACACTGCTATTTGGCTATCTAGTCATCAGGTATGATACAGAGGTCAAAAGTGACAAGGGAGTAAAAGAGCAAAACAGAGATTTCAGCCTCATGAGATATTGGGCATTTTGGTTAAGTGCATTCTTGTTGCAAGTGAGTTTCGGTGGATTTTACAACTTCTTCACTATCTATGAGACTGCCAACGGCATATCACTAGAGACCACTAGCTATCTATGGAGCTTTGGAGTACTATGTGAGATAGTGCTATTTTACTATCAAGGTCCTCTGCTCAAGAGAAACCTACTCACACTACTAAAACTCACTATAACCTCTGCTATCATCAGGTGGGCTCTACTATATCTCTATCCTGACTCACTCACAGTAGCCTATCTATCCCAATCACTGCACGCATTTAGCTTTGCTCTATACTATACAGTAGTGATATCATATGTCTATAGCTTATATACACAGAAGAGACTAGCTCAGCAGTTTTTATTGGGTCTATCTTTTGGACTAGGTGGTTCTGTAGGTGCGGTATTGGCTGGCTGGGTATATGAGATAGATAGTAGCTGGATATTTGGTATGGAGTCTGCTATAGCACTACTATCCCTCATCGCACTATATACACATGAAAGCAGACGCAAAAGAGTAGGAGCAATAGGATGACAGTATCAGAAGTAGTAGTGATATCTGGTGGTAAAAGCAGTCGAATGGGTAGAGACAAAGCCCTACTAGAGTTTGGAGGATACTCAACTATGGCAGAGTATCAGTATCGTAAACTTGAAAGGCTATTCGATAGTGTCTATATATCTGCCAAAAGTGATAAGTTTGATTTCCGCCCAAGATTGATACTAGATAGATATGAGGCAAGCTCCCCTATGGTAGCTCTAGCCTCTATAGGAGAACAGATACCAGATAGAGCTATATTTGTACTAAGTGTAGACACACCCATGGTAGATGAGGCTACTATCAAAAGGATGTGTATGAGCTACTCCAATTCAAAAGCAGATATACTCATAGCCTCTAGCCCAAATGGAACAGAGCCTCTATGTGCCATCTACTCACCAACTGCACTACAACAAGCCCAAAAGCTACTCAATATGGATATACATAGGCTACACTCTCTACTAGAAGTATCTAAAATAGAGGAGTGCTACTTTGAAGAGGAGGGTCTATTTGACAATCTAAATAGACCTGAAGAGTATAGAAGAGCTATAGAGAAGTGTTAAGTATAGCTCAAATATCTACTCTGCAAACTCCAGTTCTGCATAGGAGTCAAATATATTTCGTCTGTTTAGCTCATCATACATAGCTTTATCTTTAAACTCTGGTAGGGTTACTTTTTTGGTGATGTCGTCTGCTTCTATCTCGTCCTCTATGGCTTTACTTACTCTCTGCTTGATGAGGCTAAAGTATAGTTTGGACTCATCCATAGCTTTGGAGCTAGTATCATATCCATGTCCTGGGATTAGATTTGTATAGTCTTTGGTAGCTATCAGATTGTGAGCTTTTACTTGACCTAGTACAGAGCCATCTCTGTTGGAGCTGATTCTACCATTCATTACCAAGTCACCAGCGAATAGTGCTCTGTTTTGTGGTAGATATACAAACAGATCACTAGGGGTATGAGCTTTGAAGCCAAGAGCTGTTATCTCTATAGTTGTACCATCTACTGTTAGATTGATATCTTTGGTTATAGTTTGGTCTAGTGGTACTATCTTTGTACCTGCATAGGTCTCTGGTGAGACTACTCTTTTGACTCTAGTAGTGTCTTCTGCTTTAAATGAGTTTTGTTGTAGTAGTGTGCCTATAAGCTTGGAGCCAAACTGCTCTTTGAAGTAGCTATTGCCCTGCCAGTGGTCATCATGTGAGTGTGTATTGATGACTACTTTTACTGGTAGTTTAGCTATCTTGCTCATAGCTTCATACGACTGCTTGGCAAACTGATATGTGGGTCCTGTGTCTATGACTAGATAGCTCTGCTTATTTTTTACATAGCAACTGTTGGACATAAAACCACCATTAGCTTTGGTGGGAGGCTCTAGCTTACCTAGAAAGCACCATATGCTATCACTCACTTTGACAGGCTCTAATTTGTAATCAAACCCAAAAAGTGTACTACTGCCTATAATCAAACCTACTAAAACTCTCTTCATATCAATACGGTGTTGCATCTATCCACCCTCCTACTTGTCTCTCTATTACCTCTGTGAGCCCTGCTTGGACATAGCTAATATCATCCAAAAAATCCTTCTGTGTCCACTTCATAGTAGCCATAGTATTACGACACCCTATGAAATCCACATCATACTCCATGAGTGACTCTATACGGCTCTTGGTTCTCTTGTCTCCACTCTTGAGCAGTATTCTCATACCTGGTCCGTAGGTAATGACTGCTACCTTGAGTGTCTCTGCTGGATAATCTTTGAGTAGATTATATATAGTGCCTAACAGATGATTTGCTTTCTCTACATCTGAGCTATTTAGCTTCATAAATATCTCTCTAGGCTTATCAAATGTCGGTTGAGGATCACTATATCTAGCACCATATATCATAGTGCTGAAGATAAAAATTGCTATTATAATATTTCTCATATATTTCTCATATATACTGTTTGCCCTGCTTTGACTACACCGCTTTGTGTAATCTTGCAGTATAGCCCTCTATAGTTCTCTATGAGTTTGGGCAGTCTGGCATCATATTTTGCTAGATGAGTACATATAGTACATGGCTCCATCACCTCTAACTCTGCATTTCCTATCTGAAATACTGTTCCCATAGCGAAGTTGTGTGGATCAAAGTCTAGAAGAATATTTTCTCCCAAATCACCAGAACCTAATACTATATCATATGTTTTTGGTTCATTGTAAGCTCTATGACCTACTACCATCACACTTCTATCTAAGTTTTTACCTGCAAATTTATCATACTCAATGCCATATCCCACTATTAGATGTAAACTCTTTACCTCTGGTCTGAATGATGCTTTTGTATCTACTGTAGCACTAAGTGTAGATAGCACTTTACCTACTATCTTCATCTGTTGTTCCTTGGTAGTGGATGAG
>Ga0256826_1002860_pt1 | contig 10458 bp, 8 predicted proteins | sample CV79metaG_FD_185975 | JGI IMG/M metagenome (GOLD analysis project Ga0256826, IMG submission 185975) | Hydrothermal vent microbial communities from East Pacific Rise, Pacific Ocean - CV79 | ecosystem: Environmental > Aquatic > Marine > Hydrothermal vents | place: Pacific Ocean: East Pacific Rise... | reverse complement strand
AGTTTTGTGAATCTACACCAATTTCAAGTGTATAATTTTGAAGTTCACACTCTCCTGATTGATCACAAACACCACATTGAAGAGGATGATTTACATCATAAACTTCCATTATAGCACGGCGTTCTTTTTCAATATTTTGCGTAGTAGTGGTGATATTCATCCCATCTTTACTTTTTGCATTACAAGCATAAACTTGCTTACCATCAGCCTCTACAAGACATATACGACATGCTAATGTCGGGCTACATCTAGTTAAATAACAAATTGCTGGAATAAAAATATCGTTTGCACGAGCTGCATTTAGTATAAATTCACCCTCTTGCGTTTGTATCTCTTTACCATCGATATTTATAGTAATATTATCCATTTATAACCTCTACTTTGACTTGATTATATCTATAATCTGAAGATCTTGAATCCATTTGAAAAGTTGGATTGTAAGCAATCGTACCTTTCATATGTTTATCCACTTTAAAGTGTCTAACAAATTCAACACCATTTATTATAAATTTAACATTATCTCCTGATTTAATTTTTGCAGCCATTGCAAACTGAGCAGAACCAACAAGTTCAACTCTTTGAGCTATTTGCTTACAATCTTTAGTAAATTTACTAAACTGACTTAAAGGATCTCTTGAGTATACAACTGCTCCATTAAATTCACCAAGCTCATCTACTTCAGCAATTTTTACATCTTGAGTATTTTCTTTAGGCTCTATTTTATAACCACGATAAGATACACCTGCATTATCGTAATAATTATCTAATTCATCAAAAGCTATATTTTTAAAGCCAAGTTTAGCTGTATTATCAATAGTATTTTTAGAACCAATTCCAAATGCAAGCGCAATATCGTTTAGTTCATATCCATGATATTCAACACCAGCATTTAAAACTACCAATTTTTTATCAATATTTACAAATGTTCCCTCTTGCTGATTAAGTGCTGGAATATCTAAATCACCCTCACCTTTAGCACATAAAGTAAAATCTGCTTTTACATTGTATCCAACGCTAAAACCATCTTCTTTATTATCTAAATCACAAATAAGGCTAACACCTAAAGTATTTGTAACACTAGGGACAACTAAAACTTTAAAATTAGTGTTTTTTTGAATATATCCAGCTATAAGCGCTATGTTATTTGCTCTTGGATGATTAATAATATCTTCACCTATTACTAATATAGGATTTATTTTTCTATCTATTTTAGCTTTTAATACATCTAATTCTTCTTCAGATATATTACTCTCACCAGATAAATAACCAATATCTAATGAATTAAAAAATTCTTCTTGTGTTGATTTATCTTCAACAAATGTTTGTGCTAACATTGCTAAAGCTGCCTCTTCACTTCCAACTTCATTTTTAATATACATTGAAATCACATTTGCAATTGGTGTTTCTTCTATTGGATGAATAGTTGCAATAAAAGCTTTTTTATAATTTACTGCTTGAGCCATAGCAAACTTAACCATAGGATTATCACTTTGAAGTGAAGAACCTACACTAATTGCATAATCACAAGATTTAAGAGCATCTATATCTGCTTCATATAGTGAAGTATTTGCAGTACTTGCAAAAGCATTCATAAACTCTTGATATTTTTTAGCTTCATTATTTACAAGGTTAAAGCCAAGCTTTTTCTTTAATTCATTTAATAAATAAGCTTCTTCATTTGTAATAAAAGAGCTAAATACTACATTTTTAGCATTTTCAAAACTCTCTATTGCTTTAGTAAATTGTTTTTCATCTTTAGTTTTAACTTTATTTTCATAATCATAACCAAATCTACCAGCACCACATAATGATGAAAAATCTGCTTCATTAGTTACTCGTCTAATAGTTCCATCTTTAGATTCATAGTTTAATGAACAAGCACTTGAACAATGAGCACAAGCTGAAGGAACTTTTGTTAATTCCCAAGCATTTGCGCTATATTTAAAGTCAGTCGAAGCCATTGCACCAACAGGACAAACAGATATACACTCACCACACTGAATACAGTTTGCTAATTTTATATCTATATGAGATTTATATCCACCAGGTTTTACAAATAAAGCTTCATTTCCAACTACTTGATTACAAACTGCTGTACATTTTTCACAAAGAATACAAAGTGCTGGATCATAAGTATGAACACCCCATTTTTTCTTTTTACGAGCTTGATCACGAACAGAAAAACTTTGATCAGCAATATTAAATTCTAAAGTCTTATTTTGTAAATCACACTCACCTGATTTATCACAAACACCACATTGTAGTGGATGATTTACATTATAAAGCTTCATAATGTTTTGACGCTCTTTATAAAGTTCATCAGAATCTGTTTGTATCTCAGCACCCTCAACAGGTGGTGTATTACAAGAAAGAACAAAGCCATCTACATCTTTAATTTCAACAACACACATACGACAAGATGCATTTGGTGTAGCTTTTGCAAGATAACACATAGTTGGTATGTACATGCCCTCACGACGAGCTACTTGAAGTATGCTCTCACCATCTCTAGCTTCAACGGATGTACCATTTATTTTAAAATTAATAATTTTACTCATAGTACCCCCTTAAGCCTGAACCATAGCAATATAGTAACAACGCATACATCGTTCAGATTCACTTATTGCTTGATCTTGAGTTAAACCATAGTTAACTTCAACATTATTGTATTTTCTAATATCTACATCAACTACATCACTACTTTGACGCGCAATACCAGGCATCCAACCAGTTACTTTTTCTTTTTTGTCATAAACTTTTAGCTTAGATAGATGATCTTCCATAATCTCATCATCAGTTAAGGAAATTTCTCCAGTATGAATATATCTACTAATAACTGAAGCTCCGCGTTTTGCTTGACCAACTGCATTTACAATTGTCATTGGACCATATTCACAATCCCCTGAAGCAAAAATACCTTTTCTTGATGTCATATAGTCCTTACCATTAGTCTTAATTGTAGCCCATGAAGTCATATCAATTTCCCACTCAGCTGGTAAGAAATCTAAATCAGCAGATTGAGATACCGCTGGAATAAGATAATCAAACTCAATAGTCTCACTCGCACCCTCAATTTTAACTAACTGTGCACGACCACCATTTGGATCTGGAACTAACTCAAACTTATCAATAACTAAAGCTTTTAAAATATTATCTTCATCAATAATCTCATTTACAGCTGAGTGAAATATAAATTCTACACCCTCTTCAACTGACTCATGATACTCTTCATAGGTAGTATTACGAATAATAGTTTTTTCATCACGACGATAAATCATAACTACTCGCTTAGCCCCTGCACGAATAGCACAACGAACAACATCCATTGATGTAAATCCACCACCAACACATGCTACTGTTTTACCAGTCAAATCAACAAAGTCTGCATCTATTGCATACTCTTCTTTTTGAGCTTGAGTTAATTTAATATCAAATTTTTCATAAAGATTTACGCGATCAAGAAAGTCAATAGCACCCCAATAACCAGTAATCTCATGTCTCTCATTTGAACAACGAACTGCCTTTGAAATACGAGTTCCAGATGCAATCATTGTTGCATCATAAGATGTTTCAAACTCTCTCATTTCATCTGCAGTTACTTTATGATTTACAATGAAATTTACACCCATATCACGAACACATTCTATATCTTGAAGATATTTAGCCCATGGCATACGATATTCTGGAACACCAACTGTAACTTCACCACCAAGTACTGGTAGCTCTTCAAAAACATCAACCTCTACACCATCAGCAGCAAGATAATAAGCTGTTGTAAGTCCAGCTGGTCCAGCTCCAATTACGGCTACTTTTTTACCATTTGGTTTAGCTTTTTTCATTGGATGTAAAAAACCAATCCCATGATCAGTTTCATAATCTGCACCAATTCTCTTTAGTTCCATAATAGAGATAGCACTATCAAGATTTGTACGACGACAAGCATCTTCACAAGGATGTGGACATACACGACCACAAACATGTGCTAGTGGCATAGTTTGACGAGTTGCTTTTAGCGAATCTTGCATTTTAATATCACGAATACCCTCTATATAGCCAGGTATATCAACATGAGATGGGCAAGCATCTGTACAAGGTGCTGTAATTTTTGCAATATAGCCTATTTCATCATCATAATGCTTTGATTTTTTTTGCTCATTAATACATTCTAAGAAAGTATCTTCAAAATGAGTCATTAAATCTAATATAGGATTTGGTACAGTTTTTCCAATTTCACATTTAGATGTGATTTGCATACTGCTACCAATCTCTCTTAAGTGGTCCATATCAGCTATACTACCCTCACCACGAGCAATTTTATCTAATTGATCATATAAAATTCGTCCACCCCATCTTCCGGGTGCACATCTTCCACATGCTTCAGAATACTCTTGATACTGTGCGGCATATTCCATTGCTAAACGAATTACATCTACATCCTCATCAAATAGTGCTACACCATCCCAACCTATAAAAGCTTTGGAATCACGATGACTATCATATTGTGCTGGTAGATTATATGCTGATTCTTCCCACTCTTCTTCGGCTTTACCAATATTATTTATTGATTCACCTCTCCAAGTAGAAAAATATACTTTACTCAAAATTCAAGTCCTATTTTTTAGCTACGATAGTCCAGTCGACTTCGTTAAACTTTAAAGAGTTCATTAACTCATAACCACACTCTTTTACTAGATCAGCAGAACGCTGAATTGGTGAAAAATCACCAATTTCAAATAAAAAGATTGCAACTTCTTTTGTTGGATGAGATTCAAGAATCTCTTTCATTCTAGGTTCAAATTCGTTTTTTAAATGTCTTAAATCATATCTTTTCATTATCTGTCCACTTCACCGAATACGATATTTGTTGTACCAATTATTGAAACAACATCTGGAATATAATGACCTGGTAAAAGATCAGTTAAAATTCCTGTATGCCAAAAAGATGGCGCACGAAGTTTTAATCTATACGGATATGGTCCACCCTGAGAGTTAATAAAGAAACCAAGTTCACCTTTTGGCGATTCAGTAGCTACATAAACTTCACCTACTGGTGGGCGCATACCTTGAGTTACAAGTACAAAATGTTGCATTAAAGAGTAGTTTTGAGTCATAATATCTAGCTTTGGAGCTGAAATATATTTAGGTGCATGAGCCATTAACTCAGTTTGTCCATCTTTTTCACATTTATAGTACATTCTTATAGTTTGACGAAGAATTTTTGCAGACTCTCTCATCTCTTCCATATATATACGGTAACGAGCAAAGTTATCGCCCTTATCTGAATAAGGTACATTAAACTCTACTTCATCATATAGCTCATATGGTTCCTCTTTACGAATATCCCATGCTACACCAGATGCACGAAGCATTGGTCCTGAACAACCCCATGAAAGCGCCATCTCTGTTGAGATAACTCCAACTTCTTCCATACGCATTAACCAGATACGGTTAGTATCTAGTAGATCTTCATAATCTTTAATATTTGCAGGTAACTTTTCTAAAAAATCAGTAAGTTGAGCAATAAAAGAATCTTGAATATCTAAAGGAACACCACCAATACGAATAGCTGCATGTGTAAGTCTAGCTCCACAATAACCCTCAATAATATCCATTAAATACTCGCGTTCACGGAATGCATAAAGGAAAACTGTCATAGCACCAATATCTAGTGCTGTTGTAGCTAACCAAAATAAGTGACTCATAAGACGATTAATCTCTAAAAGCATCATACGAATTACTTTTGCTCTACGAGGAACTTCTAAGCCAATAAGTTTTTCAACTGCAAGTGCAAAACCATAGTTATTTGAAGATGATGCAATATAATCCATACGATCAGTTGTAGGCATGAACTCATTATAAATCATGTTTTCAGCCATCTTCTCCATACCACGATGAAGGTATCCAACATCTGGATGAGCTTTTGTAATCTCTTCTTGTTGAAGATGAAGCATTAAACGCAACTGTCCGTGAGCAGATGGATGCTGAGGACCGAAGTTTAAAATCATCTCATTATCTTCTCTATCAAATGTGATATTTTCAAAAAACGGGCTTAATCTATTTGTTACTTGTGCCATATTTTACCACCCTATCTTTGAGGATCATCAACAACTGTTGATGTCTCTTTATCAAATTTTTTGATTAGCATTACGCCACCTTCTTCTTGGTAACTCTCTACATGTCTAGGTTCATCACCTGTGATTTTTGTGCCCTTAGGTACTTCAAATCCAAGACGAGAAAAACGCTCAGAATCATAACGATCAATTGTAGCAGTATCACGAATTTCAGGACCAATTGCCTCTCTTGCTTCTTTACCGTAGATTTTATCTACTTCATACCAAGCAGCAAACTCATCACCTTGTAATGGATAAGTTTTTAAAAGAGGGTTTCCTTGCCAATCATAAGGCATAAGAATTCTTTTCATAAATGGATGACCATTAGCTTCAATACCAAACATATCAAACATCTCTCTCTCAGCCCAATCAGCAGAGCGAAAAAGTTTTTCAACAGAGTTTACAGCCTCATTATTTTTAATAAACATCTTAATACGAATACGCTTTCGCTTAGTCATACTTAACATTTGATAAAAAATTTCAAAACCATCTCTTTGTGCTATAAAATCAATTGCAGACATCTCTGATAGTTGAGTATAAGCTAATTCATCTCTTAAAAGTTCAAGTACTTTATAGTTGTCTTGTGGGTTAATAAAAACAACAAGTTGTCCAACTTGAATATATGCATCTAAAACATCAAACTTGGCTTTTATTGCTTCTAAATCAGCATTAAATACTTCATCACTCTCTGGAGTTTGTTTAGGAACTTGAGGTGACACAAAAAATCTGTCTGTATAGTAAGCTTTCTTTTGTACATTATCTTTAGGTGTATATGCTCTCATTACATTAACCTTTTAGCTTTTTGTGCTTTACTTGCATGGTTTGCACGAATCTTCTTTTGAAGAAGCATTACACCATACTGAAGTGTTTCAGGACGAGGCGCACAACCAGGAAGATATAAATCAACAGGAATAATTCTATCTACACCTTGAACAGTTGCATAAGTATTAAACATTCCGCCAGTATTAGCACATGAACCCATACTAATAACCCATCTAGGCTCAGTCATTTGATCATATAAACGCTTAATGAACTCTGCATGTTTTTTTGTAAGAGTTCCAGCTACAATCATTACATCTGATTGTCTTGGAGATGCTCTAAAGATTGTTCCAAATCTATCGAAGTCATATCTTGAAGCACCAGCTGCCATCATCTCAATACCACAACAAGCAAGACCATAAGTCATTGCCCATAAAGAGTTTGAACGACCCCAGTTTACTAATTTATCCATACTTGTAAGTGCGACTGGTAAGCCACCATCTTGTGTATAATTTACTTTATGCTGTGCCATTCAAGCGCTCCTTTTTTCCATGCATATACGAAACCAATTGCTAATAGTAAAATAAACATTAACATCTCAGCAAAACCAAACCAACCAAGTAGTTTAAAGTCTACTGCCCATGGAAACATAAACACAATTTCTACATCAAATAGTAAAAATAGTAATGCAAATAGATAAAACTGTGGTGATATTCTATTTGGTTGTCTTGTAATCTCTGGTCCACACTCATAAACTGATAGTTTAATTTTTTCACTATCTTTAGCTGCTAAGGCACGACTCGCCCAGCGAGCTGCCATAGTTGTAGCTGTAAATGCACCAAATGTTATAACAAATAGTACAAAAACCCCAAAATATGGGTTTGCTGTAGCAATATGTTCCATATAACCTACCTTTAAATTTTTATATTGTTAAAAAACAGTTGGTTGGATTATAGCTAAAGAAGTATTAAACTAAATTGTAGGAATAAATTTAAGGTCAAAATTGTTACTAAACACCACACTAGAGAGTGCTAATATATATATGGTGTGTAGAATCGTAATACTTTTAATGTTCTAAGAATCCCATTGATTTTTCACTATCAAAATTAGCATCTTTTTCTCTTTTTATCTCATCAATAAAAGCTTCTGTTGAAAAAATTGCTTTATCACAAACTGCTATTTTGTAAGCAGTATTTTTTATAATTAGATTTATTTGACCACCTGTTAAAACAAATGTAGCTAATTTTTTTAAATTGAAATTTTTCTCATAAGGTGCATTAGTTGGTAGCATCAACTCCCATAGTTTAAGCCTTTGTACCTCATTTGGTTTTTTAAATTCTATTTTATAATTAAATCGTCTTGAGAAAGCTTTATCAATATTTTCTAAAAGATTTGTAGTAGCTATTAACATTCCACGAAAATTTTCAATTTGCTCTAAAAAGATATTTTGCATCTGATTATGCATCTGATCTGAGCCAGTAATATTCCCACTAGATCTTGCACCTAAAAACTGATCTGCCTCATTTAAAAGTAAAATTGGTTCAGATTTTGTTTTTTCACATAAATCATAAAAAGTATCAAATATTTTACGGACATTTTTCTCACTTTCACCGACATACATCGATAAAATTTTAGAACAATCAAAAGCTAGTACTTGTCGTTTTAATGATTTTGCTAGTGAGTAAGCGGTCATTGTTTTACCAGTCCCAGCAGCACCATAAAAAATAATTCTAGCATCTATTCCAGATTTTTTATCTTTTATGCCCCACTCAATTAGTCGAGAGACAACCTCTTTATCTACTTGGCGCATAAGATTATTTAGAGTCTCTTGAGTTTTATCTGCTAAGACCACATCTTCTAGTGAAGTCTCTGGTTCAATAAGTTCAAAAATATCTTGCTCATCTATAAGTGCATTTAGTTTTAAACGACGGACTTTTTTGTTTTTTTGTGGGTGAATAATTGACTGCAAAATATCATCAACTATAAAAAATGCACGACTTATTCCACCAAATGGGTTAAGCATCTCTTCATAGTCAATTATCCCCTCATTTATAAGGTTTGAGCCATCTTCTAAGAGTGAACGATTTTTTATTTTGTCATATTCATCAATAGAAATTAACTCTATTAAAGCATTCATCTCACGCAAAGAAGCATCAGTAGCCGAGTACTCTTCACGCAAAAGAGCAATAAAAATAACTTGTTCCTTATTATCCATCTTTTTTTGTTTAAAAAATTTATCTAAAACAAGTTTTTCTTCTGTTTGTTCAACCCTCTCTTGAATTCGTTTTTCTAATAATTGAAGTTTGTGCTGTGTACGGTCAATTCCTAAAGAATGTTCATGAACATTTTGTCTAATCATACTCATTTTTTGATAAAGCTCAATTCTAAAAAATTGATCTTGTAAATACTCTAAATGATCTAAATATGGTTTAATATCTGGTAAATCAGATTCAAGAGTACCCTCTTGTAAAAGTTTTAAAAGTGATGGTGACAAACCAATAGATGAGTTTAAAAGCTCCAGCGGTGTAACTTCAGAGATTTTAATAGGTGTAAAACTTTGCTGATGTAACCAACCCAATTCTAAGAGGACTTTTACTTCACCTAAGTGTTTAACAACTTCATACTTCTGGCTTGAAAAAAGTTCTTGTAAAAGTTCTAAAATAAGGACATCATCCTCACCTTGCATATATCTTTTTGCTAAGGCTTGAAGTATTTTAGCTTCATTTTTATTACATTTTAGCTGTTTAAATACCCTAGATTTTTCAACCTCAACACTCTCTAAAAAATCAATTAATACTTTCACTTTTATCCTTAAAACTTATACTCTAAACCAATAGAAACCAACAATGCTGTAGAGTTTGTAAATTCACCATCAAGTTTATCATTATGAACAACTCTATCTTCGCGCATTGAATAAAGCGCCCCAATACCTGCATTTAGTTTTGGGCTAAATTGATAACGAGCACCTAAAGAAACCGATACTGAGTCTGAATCTGGCAACTCATAACCTAGTGTTGATTCTGGAATTGGTGATTCATCTATAACTAAGCCGCTCATTAATGTTAAGTCATTTAATTCTTGTGTAATTCCTAAGCGAAAAGTATTTGTATCTTTCCAGTTTTTTGGGTTTGATTTTCCAAATATAGCTTCAGCCTTAGAATCAGAATAATTAAAATCTGTTTCACTATTTGCATGCCAATAATTTCTCTCATATACAAATTCCACAGTTGTATCACTAGCAAATGTATATGCAATAGCTGCATTAAATAATGCTGGCACTGGTATATCTATTGATACTGAATAGTTTTTATTTTGAAGTCCAGGATGTTCTAAATCTGCATCACCCTCTGTAGTTATCTCTACTTTTGAACGATAAGTCAAAGCCAATTCTAGCTCTTTTGTTGGCTTATATGAAAATGCGAGATTATAACCAAAATCTATAGAATCACCCTCCATATCTTGAGTAACTACTCCAGCAGCAGGTTGTGCTTTTACAACACCCGAAGAATAGATTGCTCGTATTCCAATTGCAATACCCATCTTGCTTCCTATTGGCAAAGCGACAGTTGGGTTTAATTCAAGAGTTTCA
>Ga0256826_1002859_pt1 | contig 10458 bp, 15 predicted proteins | sample CV79metaG_FD_185975 | JGI IMG/M metagenome (GOLD analysis project Ga0256826, IMG submission 185975) | Hydrothermal vent microbial communities from East Pacific Rise, Pacific Ocean - CV79 | ecosystem: Environmental > Aquatic > Marine > Hydrothermal vents | place: Pacific Ocean: East Pacific Rise... | reverse complement strand
AAAGTAAGCTCTATTTATCTGTAAAGGAGTACATATATGTCATACGGTGGAGTAAATAGATAATTTATTCCTAAGGCTTTGAATCTTAGTTGACTAATGATAAATAGATGCTCTTACTTGGAGAGAATTGTATAAAAAACTTAGTTAAATCTTCATAATAAAATCTGTCACATTTGTGTCACTAACTCTCTATGGTTTAATAATAGGAATAGTTGTATTTTGCATCTTAATAAAACTTTTAAAATCATTTGGGTATAATTCCCATCCGCTTTGCTGTTTTAACAAACAAAGAGTATTTCTATCTATATATAAACTATAAAGATAAAAGTATTGGCAAGCTAAATTCTCACCGTTAGGTGAAGCTTTAGTGTCTGAGCCAAAGTCGAATTATTTCGGACTTGGTGAGTATGAAAGCCGGCCTACAAACAGCAAAGACTAAGATTAAAGGACTTTCAATGAAAGTACGTGCTTCAGTTAAGAAGATGTGTGATGACTGTAAAGTTGTCAAAAGAAAAGGCATTGTTAGAGTAATCTGCAAAGTTAAAAAACATAAACAGAGACAAGGATAACCATGGCTCGTATATCTGGTGTAGATTTACCTAAAAAGAAAAGAATAGAATACGGTCTAACGTATGTCTATGGTATTGGTCTTCATGCTTCTCGTCTAATTTTAGATGCGACAGGAATTGACTATAACAAAAGAGTTTTCGAACTCAATGAAGCTGATGTAGCTGCAATAACTGCGGAAATCCGTGCAAACCATATGGTTGAAGGTGATTTACGTAAGAAAGTAGCTATGGATATTAAATCTCTAATGGATCTTGGTTCATACAGAGGAATTCGTCACCGTCGTGGTCTTCCATGTCGTGGTCAAAAAACAAAGACAAATGCGCGTACTCGTAAGGGTAAACGTAAGACTGTCGGCGCTGCGTAAGGATTAGATTATGGCAAAAAGAAAAGCTGTTAGAAAAAAAGTAGTAAAGAAAAATATTGCTCGTGGTATCATTCATATCGCTGCATCATTTAACAATACATTAGTTACTGTAACTGATGAGATGGGTAACATGATTGCTTGGAGTTCTGCTGGTTCACTTGGTTTCAAGGGTTCTAAAAAGTCAACTCCATTTGCTGCACAAGCTGCTACTGAAGATGCAGTTGCTAAAGCGCAAGTACATGGTATTAAAGAACTTGGTATTAAAGTTCAAGGTCCTGGTTCAGGTCGTGAGACTGCAGTTAAAGCTGTTGGTGCAATCGAAGGAATCCGTGTAACATTTATGAAAGATGTTACACCATTACCACACAATGGTTGTCGCGCACCTAAGCGTCGTAGAGTTTAAGGAGATTACTGATGGCAAGATATAGAGGTCCAGTAGAAAAAATCGAAAGAAGATTCGGTGTAAGTCTTAACCTTAAAGGTGAGCGTCGTTTAGCGGGTAAATCTGCATTAGAAAAAAGACCTTACGGTCCTGGTCAACATGGTCAAAGACGTAAGAAAGTTTCTGAGTATGGTTTACAACTTAATGAAAAGCAAAAAGCTAAATTCATGTATGGTGTTTCTGAAAAAGGCTTTCGTGCTTTATTCGTAGAAGCAAAACGTCGTAGTGGAAATACAGGTACAAACCTTATTACACTTATCGAAAGCAGACTTGATAATGTTGTTTATAGAATGGGATTCGCATCTACTCGTAGATTCGCTCGTCAACTTACAACTCACGGTCACATCTTAGTTGATGGTAAAAAACTTGACATTCCTTCTTACCGTGTTAAACCGGGTCAAAAGATTGAAGTTAAAGAAGCAAGTAAAACAAATGCACAGATCGTTCGTGCAATTGAACTTACAAACCAAACTGGTCTTGCTCCATGGGTTGATATCGATGCTGAGAAAGTTTACGGTATCTTTACTCGTTTACCAGAACGTGATGAAGTTGTTATTCCTGTTGAAGAACGTTTAATCGTTGAGCTTTACTCTAAATAGTAATTATTAAAGGGCGTTAAGATATGAAAAAAATTAAAACTACTCCACTTGCTCCACAAGAGTTTGAGGTAGAACAGATTAGTGAAAATGAAGCTAACATTATGGCTTACCCGTTTGAAACGGGTTATGCTATCTCTTTAGCTCATCCACTTCGCCGTTTTCTATTAAGTAGCTCAGTTGGTTATGCACCAATCGCTATTAAAATCGAGGGTGCTAAACATGAGTTTGACTCAGTTCGTGGTATGCTTGAAGATATTTCAGATTTTATTTTAAATCTTAAAGAAATTCGCTTTAAATTAACAGATGACGCAACAGAAGCAGAGATCAACTACAGCTTTGCAGGGCCTTGTACTATTACAGGTAAAGACCTTAACAATGATGAAGTTGAAGTGGTAACTCCTGAGGCACCACTTGCGACACTTAACGAAGATTCTACACTTAACTTTAGCATCAAAATTGCTCAAGGTATTGGGTATGTTCCTAGTGAAGATACTTATGAAGAGTTAGAAGATGGTTATATCGCTTTAGATGCTTTCTTTACACCAGTTAGAAGTGCTACTTACAAGATCGAAAATGTTCTTGTAGAAGACAACCCTAACTTTGAGAGAGTTGTACTTAACATCAAAACTGATGGTCAAATTTCTCCTGTAGATGCATTTAGAAACTCTTTAGAAGTTATGTACGCACAACTTGCTGTATTTAACTCTGAGATTAGTATTAAAGCTCCTACAACAATTGAGAGAGTTGAAGAGTCACCAGATCTTAAAAAACTAACAACTAACATTGATAGTTTAGGTCTAAGTGCTCGTAGTTTCAACTGTCTTGACCGTTCAAACATTAAACTTATCGGTGAAATTACACTTATGAGTACGAATGACTTGAAAAATGTTAAAAATCTTGGAAAAAAATCATACGATGAAATCGTTGAAAAAGTCCAAGAATTCGGTTTCGCAGTTGGCGCTGACTTAGCTGATGATGTAGTTACTGCATTAAAAAAGAAAATTGAAGCTTTACAAGCTTAATATAGAGGATTAGATATGAGACACCGTCATGGATATCGTAAACTAGGTCGTACAAGTACACATAGAGCTGCACTTCTTATGAACCTTAGTATTTCGTTAATAGAACATGGAAAAATCGAAACTACTGCTATTAAAGCAAAAGAGTTACGTTCATACGTAGAAAAACTTATCACAATTGCTGGTAAGAATGACTCTAATGCTCACAGATCAGTATTTGCTGCGCTTCAAAGTAAAGAAGCTACTAAAAAACTAGTTAATGAAATTGCTCCTAAGTACGTTGATCGTGCTGGTGGATACACTAGAATTACTAGAACAAGAATTCGTCGTGGTGATGCTACTACTATGGCGTTTATCGAGTTAGTTTAATTACTACTCTTTAAAACCTAAACGCAAGAGTCTAACTCTTGTGTTTAACCCCTTTTTAACTTCCCAATTCTAAAATACTTTAACACTAGGATTTACTAAATGAGTAATTTCGCATTTGGAACTTATCGCATAACTAACGAGAACCCACAACACATTCAAGCCATAATAGAAGCAGTCAAATCTGGCGTCAAACTTATAGATACATCAAGTAACTATATGGATGGTGCAGCAGAAAAAGCTATTGCTACTGCACTTAATACTTTCGATGAAGATACTCGTCAAGAAGTAGAGATTGTAAGTAAGTTTGGTTACATTCAAGGAACAAACCTAAATATACACAAAGAAGAGCCCTTTGAGGATGTAGTAGAGTACTCAGAGTCTTGTTTTCACTCTATAAGCAAGTCTTTTATGCTCCATCAGTTAGAACAATCTCTACTGCGTTTACAACGCACAAAACTTGATTGCTATCTTTTACACAATCCTGAGTACTATATGTACGATGCACTTAACAAAGGTAAAGAGAGAGACGAAGTACTTGACAATATGTTCGATAGAATTTTTGATGTTTTTGTAGCATTAGAAGAACAAGTAACAAATGGTACAATCGGGAGTTATGGTATAAGCTCAAATAGTTTTTCAAAAGCACATAATGAAGCTGATTTTTTACCATACGAAGATCTAATAACTTTAGCAGATAAAGCAGCTGAGATCGTTGGTAATGATACTCACAGTTTTACAACAATAGAGCTCCCTATAAATATACTTGAAACAGAAGGACTTAAGTGTGCTGTATGGGCAAAAGATCATGGCTTAAGGGTTCTATCTAACCGTCCATTAAATGTACAAAAAGGCGAATTAATGTTTCGTATGGCTGATTATGATGAGAGTAGTGAGTACTACCATCATTTAAATGAGCTTTTAGAAGTTTCAGATAATGAAGAGCTGCGTTCACTCTACAATATGATAGAGCAGTTAGATGAGAATAAACATAAGTTTGGATGGTTGGGTGATTACGATAGTTTTCTTTATGCACAGATAATTCCTCATATTCAAAAAAGTTTAGAGGATATTGATGAGCAAAACTTAGAAATAATGCTCAAATATGTAGATATGTTTTTAACTGAGTATAGAAAAATGGTAGCATATGAGTGTTCTAAAAATACGAGAGTACAGCTCAAAGAAGAGCTTGGAAGTTGTAGTGCATCACTCCAAGAGTGTGCTATAAACTTTTTAAAAGAGCGCCAAAGCATAGACTATATTTTAGTTGGAATGAGAAAACCTTTATATGTAGCCGAGATTATGGCTTTAAAAGCATAGTTAAAAAATTATTTTATGACTCATTAAGCGATATTGTCATATTTTATGTTATTAAATTAAGAAATATAAATATTAAGGAAAATTATGATTCCATTTTCAGATGAAGAGTTAATAGAACCAGTAAAATTAGTCATTGATAAGGTACGTCCATCATTGGCATTAGATGGCGGTGATATAGACTTTATTACTGTTAAGAATGGTGCTGTATATGTACAACTTAAGGGAGCATGTATAGGTTGTGCTAGTAGTGGTAGTACTTTAAAGTATGGTGTTGAGCGTCAACTCAGAATGGATATACATCCTGAACTTACTGTTGTTAACGTACCCGCAGGTATGGAAAACGATATAGAGAGTCTATAATTTAATAACGAAGAAGAGAATGAGCATAACTATAAGTAAATACAAAACACTATCACAAGCAAAAGAAAATTTTAATAAGGCTGAATATAAAATTGCCCTAGAAAAGTTTGCTGTTGTTTTGCAAAACTATCCTAACTCCAAAGAAGCTTTTAATGGTGTTATACTTTCAGAGATGGCAATGAGTGGAGAGGGTGGCGCTGAAGCTCTTTTTGATTATTATGAAATTTTACAAGAAGATGACAAAGAACAAGCAGATATTATAATGAGTGAAATACTGCAAAATATGGATGGCTCTTTAGAGAAGCTAAGTGAAGTGTTTTCAGACCCTATTCGTCAACGTTTAGAGTTTGAAGATGGCATACTCTACAGTGACTTTAAACAGCTTTTAGATGAGGGTGCAGAGTTTAAAGAGACTTTTGAAAATATTATGTTCTCTACTCGTGTTATCATCACTCAAAAAGATGATTTTGTAGATTTTTTAGATAGACTTATAGAACATGATTTTGCCCAAATGGCACTTACATATCTAGAAAATGCACTGAGTGTATATCCTAGTGACAAGCTACTTCGTAAACTACTAAAAAAACTTGCTAAAGGTAAAACTATTGAAGATTGAACTTCCAGATCAAGAGTATAAGTACGTAACAGAAGATTCCCAGGAGTGTGATAGTGAGACAGCCTTTGTTCTCACCGCTCAAAATGAAAAATACCTCCAAAATGCACATAATAACAATGCTCACTCAATTATTAAAATAAAAGATATTGCTTCACTCTTTGGAGTAGATAGAATTAAAATAATTGGAATCACTGGTACTAACGGTAAAACAACGACGGCAAGTGCTATTTACTCATTTTTACTAGATTTGGATTATAAAGTTGCTATGCAAGGAACACGTGGTCTTTTTATGAATGACACTGTAGCAGAAGGTAAAACACTAACAACTCCATCAGTTTTAAACACATATAAGCATATTTATCAAGCTGTGGAAGCTGGTTGTGAATACTTTATTATGGAAGTAAGCTCTCATGCAATTGTACAAAAACGTATAGAGGGTCTTAACTTTGAGTTGAAAATTTTAACAAATATCACTCAAGATCACCTTGATTACCATAAGACTATAGAAGATTATATCTATGTGAAAAACTCATTTTTTCAAGATGAGGGTAAAAAACTTATAAACAAAGATGAGCCTCGTGCTGAGTTTAACTTCAAAAATGCTTTTACATACTCTATAGAAAATCCTTCAACATATAGACTTATGGCTTACTCTCTCAATGAAGGAAGTAGTGGAATTATTCAGCACTTTCAAGAGATAGTCCCTTTTACAGCATCTCTACATGGATTTTTTAATCTTTACAACTTAATGGCAGCTATTAGTGCAGTTGCTCTTGTAACAGACAAAAAACTTGAAGAGATTGCAGATGTGGTAGACAACTTTGCAGGTGTGAGTGGTCGTATGGAGCAAGTATGTCAAGCACCAAATGTTATAGTTGACTTTGCGCATACTCCAGATGGAATGCAACAAGTCCTAAACGCACTCAAAGAGAAAGAACTTTTAGTCGTATTTGGTGCAGGTGGTGACAGAGATACGCTTAAACGTCCTATTATGGGAAGAGTTGCAGCGAGTCTTGCTAAAAAAGTTTTTATAACGAGTGATAATCCTCGTTATGAAGATCCTGAGGCTATTGTCGCAGATATTTTAGATGGTATAGAAGACAGAACAAATGTCGTTGTTGAGCTTAACCGTAAAAAAGCTATAGAGATGGCTCTGGACTCTCAAGAAGCCGAAGAAGTTGTAGTTATACTAGGAAAGGGTGATGAGACTTACCAACTAATATATGATGAGAAATTCCCCTTTGATGATAGAGAAATTGTTAGAGAACTTTTAAATTTATAAATTATGCGACAACTATTTTTAACTCTCTTACTTGTAACGGCAGTTTTCAGTTTTGAGAGTTTTAATTATGTAAATAAAAATTATTTCATCACCTCTTCAAAACTTTTAAAAGCTATATACTTTGCAAAAATATCTCCTTTCTTTTATGATCATAAACTCCAGTATTTTAAATCTTTTGATGGTCTAGATATCGCTTACCGTACTTTTGTCGTAGATAATGCAAAAGGTATTATTGTTATTTCTAGTGGTAGAACAGAGGGAATGTTAAAGTACCAAGAATTTATTTATGATTTGACTCAAAATGGTTATAGTGTATATATACATGACCATCGAGGACAGGGAAACTCTGCTAGATTACTTAAAGATACTCAAATTGGGTATGTTAATAAGTTTGATGATTATGTGAAAGATCTTTACACTTTTGTTCACACTATTGTCCCAAAGAGTAAAAAATGTATTTTAATAGGGCACTCTATGGGTGGGGCAATTGCTTCTTTATATATTGAAGAGCATAGAGGTGATTTTGATGCTTTAATCTTAAGCTCTCCTATGCATCAACCTGAGCTTGTATCTTCCTCTTTATCTAACCTCGCATGTGATCTTATAGAAAGAAGGGAATATGATATAGATAGATATGCAGTTGGTGAAATATCTTATGATGATTCAGACCAAAGTTTTAAAAATAATCTTTTAACACACTCAAAAATAAGATACGAAATCACTAAAATAGCTTTTGATATAGAGCCCCAAACAAAAGTAGGTGGACCGAGTGTAAGATGGGTAGGAGAAGCTTGTAGGGGGAGTGCAAAGAGTGTAGAAAACGCAGCTCAAATTAAGATACCAACTCTTCTACTTCAAGCAGGTCAAGACCAGATAGTAAACAAAGAACCACAAGAGGCTTTTTGCCTAAAGCTTGGAGAGTATTGTACTGCATACACAATAGATGGAGCCTATCATGAGCTATTTGTCGAAAAAGATAGTATAAGAAAGAAGGTATTGACAGCGTTATTAGATTTTATTGCTAAAATCTAACATTTACACCTATATAACTTGTATTTACATTTGACTCATTTTTTTCAGTGAGAGCTTGATTATCTACTTTTTGATATGATAGGTGTTGGTAGTCATAAGCAACTTCAATGTCAAAAGTTGTATTAATTGGTATATAAAAGCCAGCTCCTAAATCAAATGATCCATATGAGAGTGCTTGTTGTGCATCTAATAAGCCAGCTCCAAAACCAGCTTTAAGATAAGGGTTTACATAAATCCCCCAGTCAAATGCTTTAATAAGCGCTATATTAAAACCGTACTTCGCTTGACCAATAGCAGGTGTTTCACTAAAAGATGCATGTTCAATATAATCAAGTGAAAATTCAACAGCATATGATTCTCTAATTCCATAACCGATTTTTAACTTTAGAGCATTATCTGTTGTATCAGGTATAGTTGCTGCAGCATGAGTATAACTTTCATTATAAAGACTATATCCTAAACCCATATATATTTTTGCATCTCCAAAGAGTGAAACCGTTAGAAGAGTAAATAAAAGTAGTTTTTTCAAAAATATTTCCTAGTTTTTTTGTGGAATTATAGCTTAAATATATAAACTTATTTTCCCTTGGAAGAAAAAGCTATTAGAATTTTGATATAATTGCGAAAAAATCAAGGACTATTAATTATGGGAATCCCTCAACCAGCCTTCTATATAATGAAATGTGAGCAGTCAGCTCCTCCAGGAATGCCAAAACCATCGTGTGTAACACCAGCAACTCAAGATCTTTTTCAACACTTAGCAAGTAAGCTAATGACTGAAGGAATTATGGGCACAGTACAGCCAATTCGTACTTCATGTATGAACCGTTGTTCAGCTGGTCCGATTATGTTAGTAGAGCCAGGGCACACAATGTATGCAGGTCTTACTAAAGAGAAAATTGATCGTATAATTACTGAGCATATCGTTGGTGGTAATGTTGTCCAAGAGTATGTAATAGACCAAGAGATGTGGGACACAGCAATTTCTCCTGCTGATATGAAAAAGCAGATGGGTAGATAGGAAGTTAAATGCAAATTGAGATGCTTTATAGCAAACTCCATCGTGCTACGGTAACTGATGCTAACTTAAACTATGTTGGATCTATTACTATAGATGAGGAGCTTATGGAAGCTGCAAAGATGAGAGTTGGTCAGAAAGTTGAAATCCTTAACATAAATAATGGTGAGCGATTCACAACATATGTAATCCTTGGTGAGCGTTTTAAACGTGATATCTGTCTTAATGGTGCAGCTGCACGCAAGGTACAACCAGGTGATAAAATAATTATTGTTGCATATGCTTCATATAATGAGAAAGAACTTGAGAACTATGAGCCAAAAGTAGTTATTCTTGATGATGATAATAATATTATCGATATAGAAGAGAACCTCTAGTTATGTTTAATATGGGCGAAATGGGTAAAATGCTTGAGGGTATGCAGGAAAATGCAGAAAAACTCAAAAGCGAAATGGCAAGTAAAACCTATACTGTAAAAAGTGGTGGTGGACTTGTTGTGCTAAGTGTTAATGGAAATGGGGAAGTTGTCGATTTAATGATAGACGAAACTACTTTAACGGACAAAGATATGCTACAGATTTTACTCATTGGTGCTATTAACGATGCAAACAAGATGGTACAACAAAACCAACAACAGAGTGCTATGAGCATGCTTGGTGGTATGAATAACCCTTTTGGTGGGGCTAAGTAGGTGCTTCGCCTATTTGTACTTTTTAATTTACTACTTTTAAACCTTTATGCCTGTCAGGGTGGTTATGCATCGTGTATAAAAAAGATAAAAGACTCACACACAATCCAAAAAAACTCTCTTTATATCCCTGTGAAAAATCATAAACTTTTAGTCTACTCTAAACACAAACCAAAATCTAAAATTCTTAAATATGATCCTTTTTTGTCTCTTTATTTGATTGAAGATAGAAAAAAGTTTGCATATCCTTTTGATATAAATATGAGATTGCAGTTGGGCTCGGCAATGGTAACTAACAGAGTCTCCAAAGAGGGTAAGATTCTTAAAAACCAAGTGGGTCTTAACTCTCTAGCTGTATTTAGTGAAAAGCTTATAACACCCTCTCTTTTAACAAGTAGCTGTTGTGCACTAGAAGGTATAGTAACTTCCAATGGTATTATTCAAAAAGAGTATATACAACGTTTTCTATCTTCCGCTCCTAGTTCTTACTCAGATATAGGTATAAGAGTTAAAAATGACAAAGGTTATGTAATAGTTACTGCAAGTAATCCCTACTTAAAAAACAATCCTTTTAAAAAAGATGATTGTATAGTAGAATTTGATGGTAAAAAGGTTAAAGCTGCTTCTGCATTTATGCGAAGTGTACTCTTTTCTAAAATAGGTTCAAAACATAGAGTTAAAATTAAACGCGGTAAGAAGTTTATAACTCTCAATGTAATAAGCTCAAAACGTTATGGTGGTGGTGATTTAAGTGATACTTTTTTAGAACAAAAAGGTATCTA
>Ga0256826_1002858_pt1 | contig 10460 bp, 9 predicted proteins | sample CV79metaG_FD_185975 | JGI IMG/M metagenome (GOLD analysis project Ga0256826, IMG submission 185975) | Hydrothermal vent microbial communities from East Pacific Rise, Pacific Ocean - CV79 | ecosystem: Environmental > Aquatic > Marine > Hydrothermal vents | place: Pacific Ocean: East Pacific Rise... | reverse complement strand
AAAGTATAATCTTCCAACTTCGTATACTATTTCTGATGTAGATAGTTTTTATGAAACATTTTTCTTAGATAAAAAAAGCTCTGATTCTACTATCACTTTTATCATTCCTGTTGGACTTGGTGGTGTGAAAATTACTGATCAGTGTGACAAAGAGTTAGTGCTCTCTATATTAAAAACTTTTGGTGATTCGTAGTGAGACACCTGTATATTCTTAGTTTTACACTACTACTTTTTCTAAGTAATGTCTTGAATGCAGTAGAAACATTAGATATAAATACAACGGCAGGAATAGAGCTTAATGCAACACAGTTAATAGAACAAGAAGAACTTCTAAAACAATTTCAAGAGAAAAAAATACAAGAAGAGGTCCGTCAAAAAGAGTTTTTAAGAATTCAAAATATAGCAGAATATGAAAGAAGACTTCAGCTTCTTGAACAAGATATATCAAGTGAAAATAGCTGGATTAAGAGTTATTCATCATATTTAACTTCTTTAGATATTAAAACAAATCTTGAAAAGATTAAAAAACGTATAAACTTTCTTGCAAAAAATGCCAAAACACTCGCAGATAGAGATGAACTAAACGGACTCATTTCTAAAGAAAATATTTTAGCTTCACAGGTCGATAAACTTAAAGGACAAAACGGTACACTTTTCTCTGAACTTATTACACCACCAACAATTGGTGAAGTAGAAAAAATCACAAACCCTTTTGATATTTTTACTGGTATTTCCGCTATTAAAACACTTAATGTAAATTTGGAAGAGTATAAGCTTAAACGTGACACTCTTCGTAATCTTATTATTTTACTTCGTAAAGAGAATGAAATTTATAAAAAACTTGAACAACTTGATAATGAAGGGAAATATACAGTTGTAAGAAAAAATAAACAAACGCAACTAGATAGATTTGAAACTGCACTAGAAACGATAGATGTAACACTCGATGTATATGAGAAACGTTTAGAGATAGTAGAGATAGAGATAAACAAGGGAATAGAAAAACAGACTTATAGACTTATGAAAATAGGTACTGCTGTTTTAGTTGTCTTTTTAATTTTCTTTCTTTTAAAAATGGTAGTAAAAAAATATATCACAGATAATGAACGATTTTATATGGCGAATAAAATCATTACTTTTACAAACTTTACAGTAATTATTTTAATTCTTTTCTTTAACTACATAGAAAATGCCAGTTACTTAGTGACTATTCTAGGATTTGCATCAGCCGGTATCGCCATTGCTATGAAAGATTGGTTTATGTCGATTCTTGGATGGCTTGTTATCGTTTTTGGTGGAAGTATTCATGTGGGGGATAGAATTCGTGTAGATATGGATGGAATGAAGTATGTTGGGGATGTTATGGATATATCTCTTTTACGTATTACACTCCTCGAAGATATTACACTTACTTCTATAATGCAAAACCGTCGTGCTGGTCGTATTATATTTGTACCAAATAACTATGTGTTTACTCGTATGATTTCAAATTATACACATCAATCACTAAAGACTGTCTGGGATGGTGTTAAGATTACTATTACTTTTGATTCTAATCATAAAAAAGCGATGCATATTGCCAAAGAGATTACAAAAAAGTTTTCTAAAGGGTATACAGATATTACACGTAAACAGTTAAATAAACTTCGCCAACATTATAGTTTGAAAAATACAAATGTTGAACCTAGGATTTTTTCATTTATTGAGCCAAATGGTATGGATATAGAAGCATGGTATCTTACTAATGCATATGCAACTTTAACTCTTAGAAGTGTAATCTCAACTGAAATAGTGGATGCTTTTAATGCAGAAGATGACATTACTATTGCTTACCCTACACAAAAAATTTATATGGAAAAAGAGACAAAACGTACTCCCCCTTTCGATGAAAATGAAGAGGTTGTCTAATGAAGAAAAAAGTATTTTTTAAAACATTTGGTTGTCGAACAAATATTTATGACTCTCAGGTTATGATGTCTTCTATGGAAGACTATGAAGTGACTGAAAATGAAGCTGAAGCTGATGCTATAGTTATAAACTCGTGTACGGTTACAAATGGTGCTGATACTCATGTTCGTTCGTATATATCTGGTGTAGAGAAATCTCAAAGTAATGCAAAACTTTTTTTAACTGGCTGTGGAGCACATACTAAGGGTGAGTCACTTCTAAAAGAGGGCCGTATTCATGGTGTTTTTGGACAGAGTGAAAAAGAAAAAATAGATACACTTTTAAAACAAGAACAACCTTTTTATGATCCAGGTGATTTAAACCATATAGATGATGTAATTGTTGATGATTTTGTTGGAAAAAGTCGTGCATTTATTAAGATACAAGAGGGGTGTAATTTTCGTTGTTCTTACTGTATCATCCCTTTTGTACGTGGTGACGCTCGAAGTATGAGTGAAGAAAAAATATTAGAGCAAATCTCTCGTTTAGCATTAAATGGTTTTGGTGAGTTTATACTCACCGGAACAAATGTTGGTTCTTATGGTCAAGATACAAAAACATCTTTAGCCAAGTTAATGAAAAAAATGTCTCAAATTCGTGGTGTTCGTAGAATTCGTCTTGGAAGTGTCGAACCTATTCAAATCAGTGATGAATTTAAAGAAATTTTGGGCGAGCCTTGGATGGAAAAGCATATGCATATAGCATTGCAACATACTTCTCCAACGATGTTAAAGCTTATGAATAGACGTAATGTTTATAAGCAAGATAGAGAACTTTTTGAACTCTTGGCTGACAAAGGTTATGCCATAGGGACTGACTTTATAACTGGTCATCCTGGTGAGAGTGAAGAGTTATGGCTTGAAGCTATGAGAAATGCAAAAGAGTTACCTCTCACGCATCTACATGCATTTACTTACTCTAAACGTGATGGCACTCCGTCTGCAACGATGAAACCAGAAGTAAATGGCAAAATAGCAAAAGTAAGACTTCATGAGATTCAAGACCTTATAGATAATAAAAATTATGAGTTTAGAAAAGCTGTCAGTGGTGAACTAGAAGTTCTTATAGAGTCTGAAAAAAATGGACTCTATCATGGGTTTGATCAATATTTTAATAAAATTATTATTGATTCAAAAGAAGACTTAGTAGGAAACTGGGTTAATATTTCAAAATTTGAAGTAAGAGAGGATTGTAACTATGCCAACATCTAAGTCAAATAGAATTGCTCTTTATGTATCTGCAGTTATTGTGGTTCTATTATTTTTATTTGCATTTTTAAGAGATAATGCAGATGCCATAACTTTAGCTCAAGCAAATGCAATGTTGAGTGATAATAGTGTAGAAAAAGTTATTGTTTCAAAAGAGTATGTTTATCTAAAAACTTCACATGGTGTTTTTAAAATAGCTTCTTCTCAAGTTTCTCCTAAAATGTTTATAGACCATAAAGTAGAAGTAGGAAATGACTCAAATATAATTGTGTACATAGTATTCTTAGTTCTTTTCTTAGGCTTAGGGTCATTAGTATTTAGATACTGGCAAACAAGAGAAGGCTTTACTTTAACAAAGGAAGGTATACAAAAAGGTAGTGATATTAATGATCCATCATCAAGTGGTATCATAGAAGCTATAAAAAGTGATGTCAGCTTTGATGATATTGGTGGAATTAGCGATGTTAAGATAGAGCTTGAAGAGATTATAGACTTTATGAAGAACCCTAAACGTTACAAAAGTTTTGGTGCTCGTATGCCTCGTGGTGTTTTACTTGTAGGCCCTCCCGGAGTTGGTAAAACTATGATTGCTAAAGCTGTAGCAAATGCAGCAGAAGTGCCTTTTTATTATCAGAGTGGAGCATCATTTGTTCAGATATATGTTGGTATGGGTGCAAAACGTGTTCATGAACTTTTTGCAGCTGCAAAGAAAAATGCTCCAAGTATTATTTTCATTGATGAGATAGATGCTGTTGGTAAGAAACGTGGTGGTGAAAGAAATGATGAACGTGAAGGAACTTTAAATCAACTTCTTACAGAAATGGATGGATTTGAAGGTTCTAGTGGTGTTATCGTTGTCGCTGCTACAAATAAGATAGAAGTTTTAGACGATGCACTCCTTCGTGCTGGACGTTTTGATAGACGTGTTTTTGTTGAACTTCCTACAAAGAGAGAACGTGAGTCTATTTTAAATAAGTATCTTGTAAAAATACCGCATGATTTAGATGTAAAAGTAGTAGCAAATATGACGGTAGGTTTTAATGGAGCATCACTTGCTGCCCTTGTAAATGAAGCAGCACTTCTCTCTCTACGTCAAAACTCAATGAAAGTGACAATAGAGCATTTTCATGAGGTAAAAGATAAGGTGATGTTTGGAAAGAAAAAGCTCCAGATGCTTAATGATCAGCAAAAAGAGTATCGTATTACTTATCAGGCAGCTAAAGTAACAATAGCTACATATTTTGATATACCTTTTGAAAAACTAATGCTCTCTAATGAAAAGCTTACACCAACAACAGATGAACCTTTTATAAAGCAAGAGTTAGAGGCTCGGGTGATGATGCTTTTAGCTGGAACAGTTGGTTGTGATATTAAATTTAAAGAGCACTCTAGTAGTGTTATAAATGATTTGAGTGAAGCAAAAGAGATAGTAAATAAAATGTGTCAAGATTATGGAATGGGTTCTTCTCTATTACCGAATGAAGATGAGCAAAAAATAATCTTAGAACGCTTATATAAAGAGTCTGAGCAATTACTTCTCTCTTTACATGAAGTGTTAGAAGCTATAGAGTTAGCTCTCTATGAAAGAGAAAGTATCACTAAAAATGATGTTAAAAAGTTACTTCATGCAGTTTTATAGCGGATTTTCTTTAAAAGATGAAGAGTACCTTTTTGAGAATTATATTAACAAGGGTGAGTACACGGTTTGTGGTTTTAGTTATGGAGCGATTAAAGCTTTTGAGTTTACACTAGAACAACTTTCAAATAGTATTCGAATTGATACTTTACAACTTTTTTCACCTGCCTTTTTTCAAACTAAAGAGAAGAAGTTTAGACGTCTTCAACTTATGAGTTATAAAAAAAATAGAGATGCTTACTTGCAACAGTTTATAGCTGGATGTTTTACTCCTTTTGAAAAAAAGATAATCTCTCATCGTGATACAACTCTTCAAGAGTTAGAAGAACTTTTAGAGTATAACTGGGACAAAGAAGCTCTTTTATCACTTGTAAAGCAAGGTGTGAAAATAGAAGTTTATCTTGGTAGTCAAGATATGATTATAGATGTAGAGAATGCAAGAGAACTTTTTTTAGATGTAGCTACTGTGACATATATAAAAGAAGCAAATCATTTTTTACAAACTTGTTAGAATAAAATTTATATAATTAGGAAATAAATAATGAGTGAAATTAAAATAGGTGTAATAACAGCAAGTGATAGAGCAAGTAAAGGTATTTATGAAGATATTAGTGGTGTAGCTATTCAAGATACTATGAAAGACTATTTAACGAGTGAATTTGAAATAGTTTATAGATGTATACCTGATGAACAAGATATTTTAGAAAATACTATGAAAGAATTATGTGATGAAGCAGGGTGCTGTCTAGTTGTTACAACAGGTGGAACAGGTCCCGCACTTCGTGATGTGACTCCTGAGGCCACTGAAAATGTATGTGAAAAGATGATGCCAGGATTTGGTGAGTTAATGAGACAAGTGAGCTTACAATATGTTCCAACTGCTATTCTTTCACGTCAAACGGCAGGGATAAGAGGAAAATCTCTTATCATCAACCTTCCTGGGAAACCAAAGTCTATTCGTGAGTGCTTAGATGCAGTATTTCCTGCTGTTCCCTACTGTATAGACCTTATAGAAGGTCCCTTTATTGAGACAAAAGAGGATGTTATAAAAGCATTTAGGCCTAAACAGAAATAAGGAATAAATATTATGTTTAAGAAAAAGAGTTTAATTGCAGTTGGAAGTTTACTACTAGTTGTACAAACTTCATTATTCTCAGTTGAATTTATTGTAAAAGATGCGAATGTAGAAGATGGAAAAGATGCAACCTGGATTGCACTTCCTTATCTCTTTAGTTCTGATAGTATGGGATTAACTACTGGTATTGTGGGGATTTTTAATGGATTTATTCAACCTCAAATGACAATAGTAGCCAGTGCTTTTATTGGGGAAGAGTTGGATGTAACTGAAAGAGTAGCATCAGGAGAAAATACAGATGCTAAAGCTAGATCAAAAGGATTTTTTCTAGGTGTGACTGGTTTTAAACCATCTTTCTCGGAGAGAATGTTTTTAACACTTTTAGCTTCTTACACTTACTATCCAAATCAGCGATTATATATTGATGGTTCAAATGACTCAGTAAGAGATATTGACAGTACTAATGAATCATATTTAGCACCTTTTGAAACGCAAGGTTATAAAAACTGGGCAGATTTAGATTTTCGTTTTGTGTTACCACTTGGAGAAGGAAAACATACTGTTACTCCAACGATTAAGTTAAGTAGAGGTCTCGCTGTCAATAGAGATGATAAAGGAAATGGTGCTCCTTTTGTTACTGGTCAAACACTTATTGGTGTGAACTACTTTTATTCTAAACTGACAGCTGATAAATTGACAGAAGATCCTTCTTTAAATTCTAATGGTTTAAAGCTCTATTTTGAACATGACAATACTGATTATCCAGATAATCCAACTCGTGGTTACAACATAAAAGCAAAAGTTGCAGCTGATTTTGGTTGGGCTAACTCATCTCAGAGTTGGAATTCACTAGATGCAGGATATTCTCATTATCTTGAAATTCCTAATTTTAGTTGGACGAGACAAAATGTTATAGCTTTTAATGCTTGGACAGCATACTCTCCTTCATGGAAGAAGGGTGTAGTGTCTAAAGAAAATCCATATATAGAGAAGAATCGACCTCCCATGTGGGAAGGTCCTACTCTTGGTGGGTATAATAGAATGCGTGCTTATGATATGAACCGTTTTAGTGATAAAGCTGCGATTTATGGTGCTGTAGAATATAGAATAATTCCAGAATTCAATCCTATGCACAATCAAGAATGGAGTCCTATTCCTATTGACTGGTTTCAAGCAGTAGTGTTTGCAGAAGTAGGGAGAGTAGCACCAAAATATAACTTAGATCTTTTCTCTGATATGAAATATGATGTTGGTTTTAGTATTCGTGCTTTAGCTGCAAGATTACCTGTACGTTTTGAAATGGCATTTGGGGAAGAAGGATCAAGTATGTGGGTGATGATTAAGCAGCCTTTTTAAAAGCTACTGAAGAGTTAAATAGCTAGACGAATGCCGACAGGACAATGGTCACTACCTGTGATATAGTCTAAAATAAAAGCATCTTCTAGAGACTCACATAAATCTTCACTAATGAAGAAGTAATCTATTCTCCATCCAACATTGTTAAGTCTTGCATTTGAACGGTAAGACCACCAGCTGTATCTGTCAACTTCATCACCATTAACATATCGGAATGTATCTACATAACCGTGGTCAAGTAGTTTATCTATCCATTCGCGTTCACTCGGTAAAAAGCCTGATTTTTTAGAATTTGCTTTTGGGTTTTTAAGGTCCATCTCTTTATGAGCTGTATTTACATCTCCACAAATTACTATACTTTTCCCCTCTTCACGTAATTTCTCACAATGAGTAAGCAGATCATCATAAAACTTCATTTTATAGTCAAGGCGTTCTTGGTTTTTTTGACCATTTGGAAAGTAGATATTAAAGAGTACGATATCTCCATAATGAGTCTCAACAATACGACCTTCATTCATAGTATCTATATGATTGTCTGTAGAGTTATAGTCACTCTTTATAGTAGAAAAAGTAGCTGTTCCGCTATAGCCTTTTTTTTCTGCTGAGTTTACATGTATCTCTTTATACTTTTTATTGAAAAGATTGTCTGGTATCTGCTCAGGAAGGGCTTTTATCTCTTGAAGACATAGAATGTCAGTTTGACGTTCATCTATCCAATTGAGGGCCTCTTTTGTCGCTACAGCACGTATTCCATTAACATTCCATGAGATTATTTCTATTGAGTCTGACATTTTGATTCCATTTAAAAGGGGGATTATAGAGATGTTACTATGCGGAGCATAGTAACTAGAGGTGTAGAGAGTTTAGTTACTAAACAAAATCTACTTTTGTAACATGATGTTTCATACCAAGTGTTTCTGTTGGGCAACCAAGTGCAAGACCTAACATTTGCTGCATGTGAAGAACAGGAAGTTCTACTTCACGTCCAATCGCATGTGAAAGATGATCTGTCTGTGTATCAAGTTTAAGGTGACAAAGAGGACAAGGAGTTACTATCCAGTCTGCATTATTATCCATAGCCCCTGCTACAACATTACCAGCTAGAATAGCTGACGTTTTAGGTGCTTGAAGCTCAACATGGAAACCACAACATTTAGTTTTTTCTTCATACTGAACGCTCACCCCACCACAAGCAATAATTAAATCATCAAGTGAACGAGGGTTATAAGGGTTTTCTGATGTCTTATGAGTTTCATTTTGAAGCTCAGAAGGACGAATGTTATGACAACCATAAAATGGTGCAATATTAAACTGGCTAAGTGGTGTAACAACCATTTCAGCAATCTTATCAAGACCGATATCATCAATGATAGCATATAAGAAGTGAGTAATTAAAGAAGTACCTTTGTACTCTAAACCAACTTCTCTAAGTTTTACATTTACTTTCTCTTTTAGCTCTGCATTATTATCTAAACGGTGTTTAGTCATTGCAGTGTTAAGTTGACAAGTATTACAGATAGTAACCATAGTAAGACCATGTTTCTCTGCATAAGCAATATTTCTAGCATTAAGTACTAGAGATAAAAAGTCATCATAATCTTGTAAGTGAGAAGCACCACAACATGAAGCTTCTGTAAGTTCTACTAGTTCTATATTTAATTTTTCAGCAACTGCCATTGTTGACATATATTGCTCAGGAGTGCTCTGCTTAGCAGTACAACCTGTAAAAAGTGCATATCTTAATTTTTTCATTATTTAACTCCTAGAACTTTGCTGTAGATGAAGATTTTACAAGTTTTTGAATCTCATCAAGATTTTCAGATTTTACGATACCCCATGGTGGAACAATTTTACCTTTAACAAACATTCTTGCTGCTAGAGGAAGGTGTTTAACAACTGCTAAACCTTCAGAGTAAAGAACCATTCCGCCTTCATCAAGTACACCATTTCTAGCGATTGAGTGTTTGAATCCAACTGCATGACGAGTTGCAACATTTGAAGTTGCAACACCCTCTTTAAACAGCATATTATGAAGAGATGTGATTTTACTAATAGGATCAACATCTTTAGGACATACTTCTGCACACTCCATACATTTTACACAGTCCCAAAGACCTTGTTTCTCTTTGTGAAGATCAACAAGTCTCTCTGTATGTGCATCATCTCTAACATCAGCTTCAAAACGGTAAGCCTTAGCAAATGCAGCAGGTCCAAAAAAGTCTTCATTAAGTTCAACTACTGGACAAGCATAGTGACAAGCACCACATTGAATACATAAGTCAGCTTCATTTAGCTCTTCAGCTTCTGCTGGTGTAACTAAGTGCTCGTGTTCTGGGTGTTCTTCAACATCTGAGATAAGGTAAGGCTTAATCGCATCATGTTTTTCCCAGAAGTCGGCTTTGTCGATAATCATATCTTTTATAGCACGTTTAGTACTTAAAGGCTCGATAGTCATCTCGTTACCCCAGAACTCTATCATTTTAGTCATCGACTCTTTACAAGCAAGAGTTGAACGACCATTTACTTTGATAGCACATGCTCCACAGATACCATGACGGCAAGATCTTCTATAAGAAAAACTTCCATCGTGGTCCCATTTAATTCTGTTTAATATATCTAAAACAACTTCTTCTGAAGTTACTTCCATCTCATAGTTTTCGTAGTATGGAAGATAATCTTCATCAGCATTAAAACGAAATACTTTAAAGTTTACTTTTTGTGTAGTTATTGCATTTGTACTCATAAGTTCTCTCTCCCTTTTCTAGTAAGTTCTAGCTCTAAGTTCATGTTTCCCAAGAACAACATCCATATAATCAAGTTTGATGTTCCCTTCTTCATCCATATAAGCCATTGTGTGTTTTAAAAATTCTTCATCATTACGAGTGTCAAAATCCTCTCTAAAGTGAGCACCACGACTCTCATTTCTTGCAACAGCAGATTCAACGATAAACATAGAGTAATCAAGCATGTGGCCAAATTCTATAGCTTCTTGAAGCTCTGTATTAAATACTTTTGATTTGTCTTTAATACGAATGTTTTTAAAACGTGCACGAAGTTCTGTTATCTTAGCGATAACGATATCAAGAGTGTCTTTAGTTCTAAAAGCACCAGCATTCGCTGTCATACTTTGTTGTAATTCTTCTCTAAGTTCAGTAACTGTCTCGTTACCATTGTTAGTAAGAACCCAGTTAACTTCAGCAACTGCTGTTGCTGCATCTTCTTGTGTAGCAAGACGAAG
>Ga0256826_1002857_pt1 | contig 10460 bp, 8 predicted proteins | sample CV79metaG_FD_185975 | JGI IMG/M metagenome (GOLD analysis project Ga0256826, IMG submission 185975) | Hydrothermal vent microbial communities from East Pacific Rise, Pacific Ocean - CV79 | ecosystem: Environmental > Aquatic > Marine > Hydrothermal vents | place: Pacific Ocean: East Pacific Rise... | reverse complement strand
AATTTGGGTATAATCCACTCAAATTATGCTTACAAAAATCCACTACACCATCTAAACAAGGAGTCCTACTCTTGGCTGCAAAAGACATCAATAAAAAATTAGACGAAATATTTAAAAGTTCTAAAAAAGGCGATTTTCTTACGTTTGAGAACATTGCAAAAGAGTTTGAGAAACAACCAACTCTTGTACAATCACGTAAGATATTTAAACTCTCAAAAGATAATAAAGTAGAACTTGTTAGCTCATCAGAGTACGCAAAACACCTCTCTGCTATCGAGAAGAAAAGAAGAGCATTAGCTCGTGAAAAACAAGCACTAGCTGCAGATGAAGAGGGTTTTGATTTCTTAAAAGAGAAAGAGCTTCTAGAGTGGAGTCGTTCGGACAGCCCTGTTCGTATGTATCTTCGCGAAATGGGAAAAATTCCTCTATTAACCAAAGAGGAAGAGATTTATTTAAGTCGAGAGATAGAAGCTGGTGAAGATGTTATCTTGGATGCCATCTGTTCAGTTCCTTATCTTATTGACTATATTTTAAATTATAGAGAGCCTCTACTCAACAGAGAACGACGAGTAAAAGAGTTGTTTAAAAGTTTTGAAGATGAAAAAGATACTTCTGACGATAAAGCTGAAGAGACGGCTGAAGAAGCAAGCAAAAAAGCTGAGAAAGGTGCTGATAAACGAGTAAAACAAGTTGTTTCTTCGTTTAAGGCATTGGATAAAGCTAAAAAAGATTGGTTGAAAAATCATGAAGAGTTAGAGACTATCTTAGATAGTGATGAAGCTGATGATAAGAAACTTCATGAGCAGATGAAAGTTGCTTTTAAGAAGCAACAAGTAAAAGAAGCATTAATTAATTTAGGACCTACTTCTAAATTGATTAATGAGCTTGTTAAAGCGATGGAGACAGCTCTTAAAAGTGATGATGGTTTTGATAAAGAGTTAAAAAGATTGGAGTACAAGCTTCCTCTCTTTAATGACACATTAAAAACAAATCACCAAGAGATATTGGGTAATATCTTAGAAATGGACAAAGAGGATATTAGCGATTCTGTACCCGAAACAACAATGGTTAGTACCTATGTTGAGATTAAAAAGCTTTTTGAAACACGAGAAGCGAGTAAAGACAGTTTTGACCTAGACCCTGAAAAATTAGAAGAGATTCTAGGACAAATTCGTCGTGGTAAACACCGTTCTGAAATTGCAAAAACACGAATGGCAAAATCAAACTTGCGTCTTGTTGTCTCTATTGCAAAGCGTTATACTAACCGTGGTTTACCGTTCTTGGATTTGATTCAAGAGGGAAATATTGGTCTAATGAAAGCTGTTGATAAGTTTGAATACCAAAAAGGGTATAAATTTTCTACTTATGCTACATGGTGGATTCGTCAAGCAATCTCACGAGCCATTGCCGACCAAGCACGTACTATTCGTATTCCTATCCATATGATTGAGACCATTAACCGAATCAATAAAATTATTCGTAAAAACCTTCAAGAGACAGGGAAAGAGCCTGATTTAGATACCATTGCTAGAGAAGTTGGTCTATCGGTGGATAAGGTTAAAAACGTTATTAAAATTACCAAAGAGCCTGTAAGTCTTGAGACTCCTGTTGGAGATGAAGATGATGGACGATTTGGAGACTTTATTGAAGATAAAACAACCATCAGCCCATCGGATGCAATCTTAAAAGATGACCTAAACAATCAGATTGATGAAGTGCTGGACCAATTAAATGAGAGAGAAAAAGCCGTTATACGAATGCGTTTTGGTCTTTTAAAAGATGAGAGTGATAGAACACTTGAAGAGATTGGAAAAGAGCTTTCTGTAACCAGAGAGCGTGTACGACAGATAGAGTCGTCAGCCATCAAAAAATTAAAACACCCAAGAGTAGGGCGTAAGCTTAAGAACTATATAGAGGGGTAACAGACCCCCCCCTAGCAAAGAAGTGAGGCTTAAGCCTCACAATATGGAGCTAAAGCACCATTTCCTATATACAAATTTCCTGTTTCAATTTCTCTTGGTTAAGCTTTTTAATCAATTTAAGAGAAAGCTCTCCATAACGTTCCTCATTCATATCAAGTTTTTCTAATAGTGGCTCTATCTTTTCATCATTTGCCCAAGTTTTAAAAACTTTAAACTCTTTTTTTGTGAGCTTTACTTTTAAAACTTTAGAGAGTTCTTTCTCATCTTTTAGTGGATTGACTAAAATTCGTATGTGCTTTTCTAATTCATCCATCAATGGAGTTTCATTTATCATTTATCGTTCTCTTTCATATTTAGTATACTCTTCATCTATTTTTTCTTGCATTATTTCTTGCAGTTGTAAGTACCAATCTTTATCTTCACCGTTTACAGTAAATGTCTCTAAATAGCTAATATGAACCGTAGCAGAGTGTGCCGTTTTATTGTGTTCGTTTAGTAGTAGCTTACTGTTTGTAATAATAATAGGCTGTATAGATAAATTAAGTTTGCTTGAGATGATACGAGTACCACCTTTAAAGTTTAGGAGTGATTGTTTATCGGTTCTTGTTCCTTCTGGAAAGATAGCAATAACTCTGTTATTTGTTTCTTTTGTCTCTTTTGCATCACGCAGAAGTTTAATAAGACCACTTTTATTCTCTCTATCGACTTCTATCATCTTTGGTAACTTTAACAAGTATCCAAACCACGGGGCATCAAAGAGTTGTTTTTTTGCTACCCATCGTAAATTGGTATTTTCAGCTGCTTCCATAGAGATTATGTCAATAATCCCTTGATGGTTCATAACAAACATATCTGCTGAGTTGTCTCTTACTCCGTGGGTAATAATTTTACCCCCTAAAAAGAAGATAATAACTGCATTCCAACGGTGAAGGATTTGACTCCTTTTATTTTTAAAAAGCATCATTAGAGGTACCATGATTCCTGCAGCTATCAATGAAATTGTAGCTGCACCATAGTAGAATCTAATTTTTGCAAAGATCTTCATTTTTTATCCATCCTGTTGTTCCATTGCTGTATTTTATTTTTACAAAATCATCACGCTCTGCCAATTTGGTAGTTGTGAATTTTTTATCAATATGAATAATGGTTGTGCTGGTTGATGTTGGTACAATATAGAGTGGCGAACCCTCTTTGACACAAATGGTAGCAAGTGCTGTATAAAAGGTTAACAGAATTGCTGCTGAAACAACGGCTAAAACCAAATAAAAGAAGTCACGCTTCCAAAGAAAAAGAACTAGAAAAAGGGTACTTAAAATAGTGAGACTGTATTTTTTGAGTGCCTCAAAGCTATCATCTTTAGGATTTAGGTCTGTCTGTGCAGCTACTGTTCCATCATGAAGTTTAATACTTATGGATTTCTCTACAAAAATTTCTTTTATTGTATCAAAATAGGTAAAAGTTAACTCTTTTTGCTTTGTAGGAAGTACAATATAGTAATCAATTTCCATTTTTGAGCCAATACGTTTTGCATTTTCAACACCATCTTTTAGTGCAGAAGGGATGTAAATATCCTCTAAGTTAGCATCGTGTGCTTCTAAAGAGATGGCAATAAGATTTGTCTCCCCATCAAAAATAGATACTTGATGGTTTTTAACTTTTAGACCAGAAGCGATAACTCCTGAGAAGTTTTTGGCTTTAGGCAGTTTTTTGACAGGTATTTTTACACCATCAAGTACTTGTCTATTGCCATTGAGTGTTACGGTTATTCTTGGAATTATAAAGAGTCTGTCAGTAGTTTTAAAATAAAAGGTATAAAATGTTTTTGTTTCATTTTGAATAATTTCAGGTTTTTTTAAAACGGGAGTCTCTTCTCCTGCAAAATCAAAACGTATAGGTGCATTTTGGACAGAGGAGGTTACTAAAAAGCTTATAGGAAAAATTTGTTTCTCATAAACCTTTTTAGGAACATAAGAGAACGCTACATCATCGGCATGAAGTAGCGAAAAGAATGTTGAAAAAAAGAGTACAAGAAGTAAAAAATAGGATTTTGTACTTTGCATTAAGTAATTAGTCCTTCTAGCATTTTAATACCATCATCTGAACCCAAAATGTTTTCTAATGCACGTTCTGGGTGTGGCATCAGTCCAAACACATTTTTATTTTTATTACAAATACCTGCAATTGAAGTAACCGAGCCATTAACCACAACTCGTTCCCCTTTCTCATCACAGTAGCGTACTAAAATTTGTTCATTGGCTTCCAATTTTTTATAGCCCTCTTCATCAATGTAGTAATTTCCATCTGCATGAGCAATTGGAATATTGAGTAGCTCATTGTTTTCACACTTTTGTAAAAAGTTGTTGGAGTTATTAACCACTTCAAGGGTTTGAAATTTAGAGATAAAGTGCAGTCCAATATTTCTTTTTAATGCACCTGGTAAAAGACCAACTTCGGTTAAAATTTGGAAACCATTACAGATTCCCAAGACTCTTCCACCACTATTAGCAAATTTAATAACAGCTTGCATAACAGGAGAGAATTGAGCAATTGCACCAGAACGTAAGTAGTCTCCATACGAGAATCCACCTGGTACAACCACTAAATCAGTATTTTCAGGAAGTGAACTCTCTTTATGCCATACAACTGTTGTTCTACAGCCAAGCTTTTCAAAGGCATACTTGGTATCTAAATCACAGTTTGTACCTGGAAATTGTAATACAGCTATATGTTTCATTATAGCAACTCGATAGTATAATCTTCGATTACTGTATTGGCTAAAATATCTTCAGCCATCTGTTCAACTTCTTTCATTGCATCATCTCTATTGTTTGAAGTAAGTTTTAAAATAATTTGTTTACCCATACGAACGTCTTCAACACCTTCAAAATTCATTGCATCAAGTGCATGATGAATTGCTTTTCCTTGAGGGTCAAGAACACCTTCTTTTAAAAATATATTTACAATTGCAGTCATTATTTTACTTCTCCTAAAATTCTGTTCAGTACTTCTTCATACGCTACTTTGAGTCCACCAAGACCTTTTCTAAATCGGTCTTTATCCATGCTTTCGCCTGTGTTTGCATCCCAAAATCTAAAATTATCTGGACTTAACTCATCAATTAAGATAATATTTCCATCGCTATCTCGACCAAACTCTAATTTGAAATCAACAACCGTCATCTCTTTATCTGAAAAGAACTCTTGCATAATGCTGTTAACTCTTCTTGCCATAAAACGAATGTAATCCAACTCATCTGTACTCTTTACCAACTCTAAAATAAGACAGTGTTGATCATTTAGTTTTGGGTCGCCCAATTCGTCATCTTTGTAATCAAACTCTACTAAGGTAAATGGTAAAACTTTTCCATCTTCTATGCCAAGGTTACGGCTCAAACTACCTGTAGCAATGTTTCTAACGATTACTTCAATCAGAATTACATCACATTTTTTATGCAACATATTGTTGTCATCCAGCATCTCTACAAAGTGTGTTGGAACACCTTTGTTATGTAGCACTTTAAAAAGTTCTGTAGAAATTTTGTTATTTAATGCACCTTTACCTGCTTCACTTGACTTTTTTTCGCCATTAAATGCAGTTAAATCATCTTTAAATTCTGAAATTAGAAGGTTATCGTCTTTTGTATACCAGATTTTTTTTGCTTTACCTTCATAAAGCAGTGCTGTTTTTTCCATTTTTTGTTCGGTCCTTATATGTTGTTTGTAATCATAAGTGCTTTTAAAATATCAACAGCACTTTTTAGTTGAGCATCTTTATAGATTTGCTCTTCTGTAATAATTTTTTTATTCTCTTTCTCATCTTTAACTTCTGTAATACCATCTACTTTTTCAAGTTCACTCTCAAGGTGTTTTTGTAAATCTTTCTCTTTAATCGAGATTCCCTCTTCTGCTTTTTTAATCTCTCCATAAGAGACCTCAACATCAGGGGTAACACCTACAGCTTGAATGGTACGCCCACTTGGTAAGTAGTATCTTGCAATCGTTAAGCGAAGAGCTTCATCTTGGCTAATTGGCATAACCACTTGAACCGAACCTTTCCCAAAGGTCTTTTTGCCTACCACAACAGCACGTTTATGGTCTTGCAATGCACCAGAGACAATTTCGCTAGCAGAGGCCGAACCACCATTTACTAAAATTACAAGAGGAGTTTTGGTATCTGTATCTTCAATAGTTGCATTATAAATAAGATTCTCTTCTGGAATTTTACCTTTTTGGCTTACAATTGCACCCTCTTTAACAAACATGTCTACAACACCAATAGCTTGATTTAAAAGCCCTCCTGGGTTGTTTCTAAGGTCAAGAACAATACCTTTTCGATTAGGGTTCTTTTTAATAGCTTTTCTCATCCCGTCCACAACTTTTTGGTCAAAAGAGGTTATTCTAAGGTATAAAATATCATCGCCGATGGTTTTAGAGTAGACCGATTGAATCTCAATAATATCTCTAATAATTTTTATTTTTAGAGGTTTTGTTTCACCTTTTCTAACGATGGTTAAAAGAATAGGTGTATGAGGTTTTCCACGCATGAGCGATACAGCTTTGTCAATGGTCATTCCAATGGTTGCTTGGTTGTCAATTTTTAGAATAATATCAGCAGCTTCTATTCCTGCTTCATCAGCAGGAGTTCCTTCTAATGGGGCAATAACAGTTAACGCACCATCTTTCATTCCTACTGTAATTCCTAAACCACCAAACTCTCCATGAGTTTGTACTTGTAGCTCCTTGGTCTCTTTTTTGTCCATAAATGATGAGTGGGCATCAAGATTAGAGAGCATCCCTTTAAGGGCATTGTTTATTATATCACTGGCATTAATATCATCAACATATTGTTCTTCTATCAGTTGTACGATTTTTGTAAATTTTAGATAAGCTTCTAATTTTGAAGTATGAACACTTTGTTGATCAAAATCATTCGCTTGAGCAGAGGTTGCAAAGATAAAAGAGGCGGCTACGGTAGAGAGAAAGCCAAAGAGTATTGCTTTTTTGTTTTTAATTATCATGTTAGTTGTTATTAATCCCATCATTTTTATAAGAGCTATATTTTATCAAAAATTGCTAAAAGTTCACTAATATTGATGGTATTAAAGGCAAAATATGTAATATTATTTTAAATATTGAAGAAGTATATTAAAAAAAGTAAGAAATAATTACTTCTATGCTTGACAACAGTAGACTAAACTTTGTATACTTATATAGACTAAAGAAAGTTAAACATATATTTTAAGGATTAGGAAATGAATATTTTAGAAAAATTAACGCATCAAATGAGTTCATCTATAGAATCAGGTGTCTCATTAGCACTACACAATAAAAATCAAGAAGTTGACCCGATACATATTATTTGGGCATTGTTAACCAATACCAATTCTCTTGTACATCAAGCATTTAATAAAATGAATGTCGATAAATCAGCCATAGAGTTAGAGGTAAAAAGTCTTGCAGGTAAATTACCAAAGGTTTCATCTGTAATAAAAGAGACGATTCGTCTTTCTCAAAAAGCAGTCTCTTCACTACAAGAAGCAGAGGGAGTAATGACAGCGAACGGAGATGAATATCTCTCTGTAGATACATGGATTATTGCTAATATTTCTTCGGATTTTATTGTAGATACCATGAGTAAATACATAGATTTGTCTGAACTGAAAAAGACATTAGAGTCCATTCGTGGTGGGAAAACCATTGACTCTCAAAGTGCAGATGAAGTGTTAGAAGCCCTAGATAAGTATGGAATAGATTTAAATCAAAAGGCACTGGATGGAGAGCTAGACCCTGTGATTGGACGAGATGAAGAGGTACAACGAATGATGCAAATTCTTATTCGTAAGACCAAAAATAACCCTATTCTTATAGGAGAACCAGGAACGGGTAAAACAGCAATTGTTGAAGGGCTAGCACAACGAATTGTAGATAAAGAAGTGCCATTAAGTTTACAGAACATGCGTGTAATCTCTTTGGATATGAGTCGATTAATTGCAGGTGCAAAATATCGAGGAGAGTTTGAAGAGCGACTAAAAGCTGTTGTTGATGAGGTTCAAGCTACCTCCAATGTAATTTTGTTTATTGATGAGATTCACACCATTATAGGGGCAGGTGCAAGCGAAGGAAGTATGGATGCTGCAAATATTTTAAAACCAGCTCTTGCTCGTGGAGAGTTACATACTATTGGTGCAACAACACTCAAAGAGTACCGTAAATATTTTGAAAAAGATACTGCTTTGCAACGACGTTTTCAGCCTGTAAAAGTGGAAGAGCCTAGCATTAATGAAGCACTCCAAATCTTACGGGGAATTAAAGAACGTTTAGAGTCCCATCACAATGTAACCATTACTGATTCTGCATTGGTTTCAGCTGCAAAACTTAGTGACCGTTACATTACCGACCGTTTTTTACCTGATAAAGCGATAGATTTGATTGATGAAGCAGCAGCCGAACTCAAAATGCAAATAGAGAGTGAACCAACAGATTTGGCAAAAGTAAAAAGAGCCTTGTCCACACTATTTGTAGAAAAAGAAGCCTTACGCATGGAAGAGGGCGATAAAAATGCTACACGACTCTCTGAAATAGAAAAAGAGTTAGCCAATTTAGAAGAGGAGAAAATCTCTTTGCAGAGTCAATTTGATACTGAAAAAGAGGTGTTTAATAATATTGCCAAACTTAAAAGTGAAATAGAAGTACTAAAGACAAAAGCAAGCATGTTTGAACGTGAAGGAGACTTTTCAAAAGTAGCAGAGATTACTCATGGTGCTATTCCTGAAAAAGAGCAAGAAGTATTGGCTTTTGAGCATCGTTGGAGACAGATGATGAGTGAGGGGACTCTTTTAAAAAACTCTGTTGATGAAGATATGATAGCGAGTATTGTAAGTCGTTGGACAGGTATTTCTGTATCTAAAATGCTTCAAAGTGATAAAGATAAAATATTAAATGTTGAGAAGATTTTAAACAAAGAGGTTATTGGTCAAAATGAAGCATTAAAAGCAGTAGCAAGAGCAATTAAACGTAACAAAGCAGGGCTTAGTGATGTAAATCGACCTATTGGTTCATTTATGTTTCTTGGACCAACAGGTGTGGGTAAAACACAGGTAGCAAAGACCTTGGCAAAGTTTCTGTTTGATTCAGAAAAAGCTCTTATCCGAATTGATATGAGTGAGTACATGGAAAAACACGCAGCATCTCGTTTGGTTGGAGCTCCTCCTGGTTATGTGGGTTATGATGAGGGTGGACAGCTAACCGAAGCTGTACGACGTAAACCTTATTCTGTGGTACTTTTTGATGAGATAGAAAAAGCTCATCCTGATGTCTTTAATACCCTTTTACAAGTGCTTGATGACGGTCGCCTAACTGATAATAAAGGGGTAACGATAGATTTTAAAAATACCATTATTATTATGACCTCAAATATTGCCTCGGATAAAATTATGCAGTTTAGTGAACGAAAAGAGCGAGAGAAAGCTGTAAACGATGAGTTAAAACGACACTTTAAACCAGAATTTTTGAACCGTTTAGACGATATAGTAATCTTTAATCCACTAGGCTTAGAAGCAATTACTGCTATTGTTGATATTATGTTTGAATCTATTCAGAAAAAGTTGGCAGGACGAGAGATAGATATTACCTTGACTCCTAAAGCCAAAGCGTATATTGCAGAGGTAGGATTTGACCCTGATTATGGAGCAAGACCATTGAAACGAGCGTTATACGATGAGGTAGAAGACAGATTGGCAGAGCTTATTTTAGAAGACAAAGTAGTTGAAGGTTCTTCTATTGTGTTTGATGTTGTTGATGGAGAAATTGTTGTTCGTGTTTCGTAGTATGGGGTTTTAATTCCATACTACGCTATTTTATTCATTATATTAAAATATACAAGCTATAATGTTTAATGAAATATTTTTTAAGATTTGGAATTCTAATTCTCTTGCTTAGTAGCTTTTTTTTCTATATTTATAGTTGAATCGAACCAGCTTCTATAAAAGAAGTTTCTATTGCGACAGGACGTGAATCGGGTGTCTATTATCAATAAAGTGTATTGTTGTTTTCGTTCTCTATTTTCCATCTCGTTCGACCTGCTAATGCTATCTCATAGACATTTTTTTTCGTTATTTTTATGTCTGTTATAAATGCACCTTTATAGGGTTTTCCATTTTTCTTTTTCTCCCATACCTCCACTTCAACCCAATTAACTTTGAGAGCATCTTTATTGCCATTTATTGGTACAGATTCAACAAATTTATATCTCCAAATCTCCTGCTCATTTGCTTTACCTTTTATTGTTTCATATAAGGAGATGTTACTATTGGCGTTATTGCTTGATGAGAATAGGTGGTCTCTCCCTCTTTATGTTCCTTTCTTAAACACTGTTCACAACAGATTGTTTTAGAGGAGTGATATTGTGTTCCATCTAGTACCTCTAAAACCAACTAATACCAAAAATAGTGTATACTACCAATTAAAAAAGTAAAATGAGAAAATTAAAATATAAAATAGAACTAAATGAATCGGATAAAGCAGAGTTAGAAAAAATAGT
>Ga0256826_1002856_pt1 | contig 10461 bp, 11 predicted proteins | sample CV79metaG_FD_185975 | JGI IMG/M metagenome (GOLD analysis project Ga0256826, IMG submission 185975) | Hydrothermal vent microbial communities from East Pacific Rise, Pacific Ocean - CV79 | ecosystem: Environmental > Aquatic > Marine > Hydrothermal vents | place: Pacific Ocean: East Pacific Rise... | reverse complement strand
TGCAGGTTCTTTTATAAAAGATTATACACCTAACGAATTTGCTTTTAAATTAGGTTATACTCGTTTGTTAACCGACCAGTTATCTTTAGGGATTTCTTTAGGATATATCTATTCTAATTTAACAGGAGGATATACTAATAGTGCAACGGAAGCCACTGCTGGAACATCCTATGCCACAGATTTAGGATTGTTTTATACTTCCGAAATGGAGGTTAGTGGTAAGGAAGGTAACTATGCATTAGGTTTAAGTATTACAGATATAGGGAGTAAGATGTCTTACTCAAATGGTATAGAAAAGAATTTTATTCCTACAACATTAAGATTGGGAGGAGCTTTTACTATTGATTTAGACGATTATAATAGTATAATGGCTTCTGTCGAATTCAGTAAATTATTAGTACCAACACCTCCTATTTATTACGAAAAAGGAGAACTTATGGAGAATGGAGATACGGCAAGTGTTGGAGGAGAATATATTAAAGCAGGTAAGAATCCGTATGTTTCTGTTGGTTCAGGAATGTTTCAATCTTTTTCAGATGCACCAGGTATTTTACAATCCGATGGAAGTAGAAATGTTTTTCAGGAGGAAATAATGGAAGTAATGTGGGGTGTAGGATTAGAATATTGGTACGCAAAACAATTTGCAATAAGAGGCGGCTATTTTCATGAGTCAACATTAAAAGGAAATAGAAAGTTTTTTTCGGCAGGGATAGGTTTAAAGTATAATGTATTTGGTTTAGACTTTGCTTATTTAATTCCGAGTAATGGAAACCAAAGTCCATTAGCAAATACTTTACGTTTTACTTTAAGTTTTGATTTTGCGGCTGTAGAAACAACAAAAAAATAAGAAAGTAATTTGAGTATTTTTGATTTAAAGTCTTAAGATTTATTAACTTAAGACTTTTTTATTATACAGTTTAGATATGAATTTTAGAATAGGTCAAGGCTACGATGTTCATAAATTACAAGAACAAGAGAGTTTAATTTTAGGAGGGGTTCGAATTGAGCACTATAAAGGAACAGTGGCTCATTCCGATGGAGATGTGTTAATTCATGCTATTTGTGATGCTTTACTTGGAGCTGCCAATTTGAGAGATATTGGTTATCATTTTCCCGATACTTCTGAAAAGTATAAAAACGTGGATAGTTTGCTTTTGTTGAAACAGACCTACGATTTGTTAAAAGAAAAGGGGTTCCTGATAGGTAATATCGATTCTACAATTTGTTTGGAAAAGCCAAAGTTGAAGAATCATATTGAGGATATGAAAATAAAACTTTCCGAGGCTTTATCCATCTCAGTTAACGATGTTTCTGTTAAGGCGACAACAACGGAGAAATTAGGATTTGTTGGAGAGGAAAAAGGAATATCGGCAAGAGTTGTTGTTCTTATTCATGATTAATTTTGAAAGATTATAAAAATGAAAAAAACAGTTTTATTTGGAGCCAGTTTAAATTCACATCGTTATTCGAATAAAGCCATACGCTTGTTGAGAGATTATGGTCACGAGGTTGTTGCCATTGGATTGAAGCAAGGAGAAGTTGCGGATGTGATAATACAGACCGATAAGCCTAAAGTAACAGACGTAGATACTGTAACCTTATACCTATCACCTCCTCGACAACCCCTATTTTATGATTATATTTTATCATTAAATCCTAAACGGATAATTATGAATCCAGGTACCGAAAATAATGAGTTAAAAGAGTTAGCTCAAAAGAAAGGGATAGAGGTCGTTGAACATTGTACTTTGGTAATGCTAAATATGGGAGATTTTTAGTCTTGAAATTTGATAATGAATCTTGAAAAAAAATATTTGTGGCAAAGTGTTCGCTTTTCTGCTGTTTTTGTTGTTCTAATTTGGCTAATAAAATTATTAGAGATTATTGGAGGAGAGAGTTGGAGTCATTGGGGGATATTACCCCGACATTTGCAAGGTATATCAGGTGTATTTCTTGCACCTTTATTACACGGAAGTATAGCACATTTGCTTTCTAATACATTGCCCTTATTTATTTTGTTAAGTACAATATCTTATTTTTATAGAGAGATTGTTAAGTACGTATTTCTTGTAAGTTATTTGTTTACAAATACATGGGTTTGGCTGTTTGCCAGAGAGAGTTATCATATTGGGGCAAGTGGTTTGGTTTATTCTTTTTTTGGATTTTTAGTTTTTAGTGGAATTCTACGGCGACAAAGAGCTCTATTAACTATTAGTTTAATTACCATTTTTATGTATGGAGGAACAATATGGGGAATCTTTCCTCAAGCATTACATATTTCTTGGGAAAGTCATTTGTTTGGTTTTTTTACGGGAATTATTTTAGCCTATTATTTTAAAGATAAAGAATTATCGATAAAGGATAAGAATAATATTCTTGATGATGACCCAGAGTATAAACGTGATTTTTGGAATGATGTAATTGAGAAATAGTAAACTATTTTATAGGTTGAGATCCTAATATTTGTTTCTGATATTCAATAGGATCAATCGAAATAGCTAATTGAAAATGACTGTTGAATTGATGTGTTTCTTTAGTTTCTGCAGGATGCTTAATTTGTTCGATTTCTTGAGAAAATAATTCGGTATTAATTTTCTTTTTCTCAAAGGTTTTTGATAGGCGTTGTTCTAATTCGCTTAAATTAGAATAAGCTAATTTCCCTTTTCTTGTAGAAATTATAGGTTCATCAATATTAGAATTTTTCAAATCTTCTTGACTATACATTACGGGTGATATTTTATAATTTTTTGAACTTTCTTGTTCTTGGATATTTTTTGAATCTGTTTTTCTAATTTGTTGTTGAGGAGTTTGTTTTTTTATTTCATTTTTTGCATATACGAGAGCATTGTGCTCAATTAAGTTTTTCTTTTTTTGAGTTTTGATTAAAGTGTTTTTAGTGATAGTCGCTGTTGCCTTTTTAGATTCTTGATGCTTGTCTGGACGCTTAGGAAGATAAAATATAACTCCCAAAATAAGAATTATAGAAGCTGCATAAGAAAAATATTGAGGTAAAATTAGTTTCTTATGTTTCTTCAATTTAGATTTGTTAGGGAAAACAACTGAAAAATCGGCTTTGGCTTTGGTATGAGCGTAGCCTTCGAAAGTAAGCATTAAATCTTCTCTACTTTCAGCGAGTTCTAATAGATATTGTTCTTCTTTCTCGTTAAGTTCGCCCTCGTAAAATGAAATACACAATTCGTCGAAGTTAGAGCTATTGTCCTCAAGAATACTTTCCTTTTTTAAATTTTGTAAATTAAATTTAGGATTTAGCTTATCTATATTCTTTTGTTGCTTTGAAAAGGATGTTAAATCTTTTAGTTCTTCTTCCAAATCGGGATTTTGGTCTAAGAATTTAATAAGCACTTTTATTTCATCATCCGATAGATTGCCATCTAAATAATCTATAAAGAAATGCTCATATGTCTCTCGATTAATTTTCATTTGTCTTTTATCCTTTTTTAGATTACGGTTTCAATAGTTCCAATGTAATTTTTTAGAAATTTTCGGGCTCTGAAAATATAAACTTTCACTTGTGATTCGTTAAGTTTAGTTGTTTCTGCAATTTCTTTGTAGCTATAACCTTCGTAATCTCGTAATAAAACTACCGATTTTTGTATCGTGGGTAATAAATCGATAGCTTCTTGTAGAACTTCACTTATATCGCTATAATGTCTACTATGAGAATGTTTATATTCAGCTTGTTTATCCATTAATGATTGTTTTTTATCTTTTCTGATATAATCAATCATGGTGTGATAAGCTGTTGTGAAAATATAAGATTTAACCTTTGAGTAATTAACGGTTTTAGATTTAATCCATAATTTCTCAAAAGTATCTTGAACAATGTCTTTGGCTTTTTCTTCGTCTTTAATATTTTTTAAGACAAATCTAAAAACGCCATCAGCATAAATATCGACACTATTATTATATTCTATTATTGTCATGCTTTGTTAGGACGCAAAGTTGATAAAAAAGTTACATTTCACCTTCCCATTCTGCGTAAAACTGTTTTAAATAATTTTCCATAAACCGATGTCTTTCTTGAGCAATAGATATAGCTGTTGGTGTATTCATTCGGTCTTTCAGTAATAAAAGTTTTTCGTAAAAATGATTGATAGTTGGAGCAGTACTATTTTTATATTCGTCTTTGCTCATTTTTAAATTAGGTTTTATTAGAGGGTTGTATAATTCTCTATTTTTAAATCCTCCATAATTAAATGTTCGGGCAATTCCAATGGCTCCAATAGCGTCTAATCGGTCAGCATCTTGAACAATGTCGAATTCTAAAGATTTAAAAGAGGATGCATTATGACCGCCTTTAAACGAAATATGTTTAATGATATTTACGATATGAGAAATAATATTTTCATTCACAGAGAGAGATTCTAAAAATAATTGAGCCTTGCGAGGACCTATATTTTCATTACCATTATGAAATTTAGAGTCAGCAATATCGTGTAGTAAAGCAGCAAGTTCGACAATAAAACGATTACCTTTTTCTATTTTATTAATGTGTTTTGCATTTTGCCATACTCTATAAATATGCCACCAGTCGTGTCCTCCTTCAGCATTTGTTAGAGTATTTTTTACAAATACAATAGTTTGCTTAATAATATCGAGTTGTTTGGAATTTAGATGTGCCACTTTTTTATAGTAAACCAGTATCGTATATTCGTTTTAAGTCTTTAGGCGTATCTATCCCGATAGATTCAAATTCAGTTTCTTCGACACGAATTTTATATCCATTTTCTATCCACCGAAGTTGTTCTAAAGATTCGGCTATTTCGAGAGGAGATTCTGGTAAATTAGTAATTGCCTGTAAAATATCTAAACGATAAGCATATAATCCAATGTGTTTGTAATATTTGTGTGAGGTTACCCATTCGGTTTTCTTTTTTCCACGGAAGAAAGGAATAGGAGAACGGGAAAAATGAATAGCTTCTTTTTTATGATTTAGAATAACTTTAGGTTTGTTTTCGTTAAAAATATCTTCGGTATTGATAATATGTTTTGCCAAAGTGGCAATTTGAGTTCTTTTTTTCTGAAAGCATTTAATGACCGAATCAATTTGTTCAGGGTAGATAAAAGGTTCGTCTCCTTGAATATTTACAATAACGTCGAAAGGTTCGGCCTCTGTTTGGTTAATGGTCTCAATAGCTTCTGCTATTCTATCAGTGCCAGAATGATGTTTTTTAGAGGTCATTACCACTTCTCCACCGAAGTCTAAAACCGTTTTTTGAATTCGTTTATCGTCAGTTGCAACATAAACTTTATCGATAGATTTTTTAGTTTGTTCATAAACTCGTTGTATCATGCTTTTACCTGCAATATCTACTAAGGGTTTGCCTGGAAATCTTTTCGATGCATATCGAGCGGGAATAATACCTACAACTTTCATAAGTAAATGTTATTTAAATATTTGGTAAAAATAAGAAATACATTTGTTGTTTTTAAGAAAGATGATTTTTATTCTTAATTTTAAATAAAAAAAGCTGAGATAATTCTCAGCCTTTCTGTTTTAATTCTTTTGTAGAACCTCGATAGGAGGCGATTTTAGTACAAAACGATTTGTTTTTTGTAGCTCTTGTCTTATTTCCTCTTCGTCCTTGAGTAATTGTTGTAAATCAAAAACGATAGGTTTTTTATTTTTTAAAGAACTAAATTGATAAATTAGAGTAAATGTTTTATTCATAGGCTTTATATTTTTTCTCTTATAACGATACTTTTTTTAGAATATTATAAATACATGTCGCTTTAATTACAATAACTGTTATTTAACATTATTTGTCGTGAAAAGAAATAATTTAAAAATGTTTTTAAAAGAACTGGCACGTAACTTGTCTGTATAGCAAACGCACTATTAGATATGCTTTTTGGTGACAAATTGTCATTGATTTGAAGTTGTATTTTGTGAATAGATAATTTTTTTAAAGTTCTTATAAATAGACAAGTAATGAAAGAAGATATAAAAAGAGCATTTAAGTTTGTATTAGGAGGAAGCGATGCCGAAGGCTCTGATTTTTTGCCTATTATAGATGGTCCAGAAGATGGATTTGATGATGATTTAAATGTGCCAGAAGTTCTGCCAATATTACCTTTAAGAAATACCGTATTGTTTCCAGGAATCATTTTCCCAATTTCGGTGGGACGACAAAAGTCTTTGACATTAATCAAGGAAGCTTACGAAAATAAAACTTTGATAGGGACTTTAACGCAAAAGAATCCTGATGACGAGAATCCAACAGCAAAGAGTCTTTATAGAATAGGAACTGTTGCTGAGGTGGTTAAGGTTTTGGAAATGCCAGATGGGACGACCTCTGCAATTTTGCAAGGGAAAAGACGGTTCGAAATTAAAGAAATGCTTGAAGATACGCCTTACCATAGAGCTTCTGTAACCGCTTTGTCAGAAGTTAAGCCTCTTGAAAAGGATGATAATTATAAGGCTGTGGTTGGGAGTTTGAAAGATTTATCTTTAAAAATAATAAAGCTGTCAATTAATATTCCAGAGGAAGCTTCTTTTGCAATTAAAAACATTGAGAACATTAACTTTTTAATCAATTTTATTAGCTCCAATTCAGATGTTAGTAGCGATGTTAAGCAATCTTTGTTGGAGGTGAACGATATGCGAGAAAGGGCTGAAAAGCTTTTAGGGATATTAGTAAAACAAGTTCAAGAATTAGAATTAAAGAATGATATTCAGCGAAAAGTTCGTTTAGATATTGATAAACAACAAAGAGAATATTTCTTGAATCAACAAATGAAAACGATTCAAGATGAGTTAGGGGGGAGCCCTGTAGACCACGATGTTGAAGAGCTAAGAGAAAAGGCATCTAAAAAGAAGTGGTCGAAAGAAATTGCAAAGCATTTTGAAAAAGAACTGACAAAATTGAAGCGAATGAATCCAATGATTGGAGAATATTCCATACAATTGAATTATTTGCAGGTGATGTTGGATTTACCTTGGAACGAAAAAACAAAGGATAATTTTGATTTGAAAAGAGCTCAAAAGATTTTGGATAGAGATCATTTTGGTTTGGATGAAGTTAAAAATAGAATTATTGAATATTTGGCCGTATTAAAGCTAAAGAATAATCTTAAGACTCCAATTATTTGTTTGTATGGCCCTCCTGGAGTAGGAAAAACATCTTTAGGAAAATCAATAGCAGAGTCTTTAGGACGACAGTATGTAAGAATGTCTTTGGGTGGTTTGCACGATGAGAGTGAAATACGAGGGCACAGAAGAACTTATATCGGAGCAATGCCAGGTCGAATTATTGAAAATATTAGAAAAGCCAAATCGGATAATCCTGTTTTTGTTTTAGATGAGATTGATAAGTTGGCTCAATCGGCTCATGGCGATCCTTCATCGGCTTTATTAGAAGTGCTTGATCCAGAGCAAAATAATACATTTCACGATAATTTCTTGGATTTAGATTACGATTTGTCGAATGTCCTTTTTATTGCGACAGCAAATAATATAGCTGCAATTCCTCCTCCTTTGAGAGATAGAATGGAAATGATTGAGGTTTCGGGATATCTTTTGGAAGAGAAAATAGAAATTGCTAAAAAACATTTGGTACCTAAGCAGTTAGAAGAGCATGGGATCAAGAAGACGCAGTTGTCTTTAAGTTCTGCAATTATTAAAAAAATAATTGAAAGTTATACACGCGAGAGTGGTGTCCGTTTATTGGATAAGACCATTGCTAAAGTATCCAGAAATATAGCTAAAAGAATAGTTTCGGAAGAAGATTATAATGTTAAGTTAACTTTGGATGAATTAAAAGATATTCTTGGATATCCTAAATTTACGAATGATATCTACGAAGGAAACGATTATGCAGGTGTGGTAACTGGTTTGGCTTGGACTTCGGTAGGAGGAACTATATTATACGTAGAGTCGAGTATCAGCAAAGGGAAAGGGAAAGTTTCTATTACAGGGAACTTAGGCGATGTAATGAAGGAGTCGGTTTCGGTGGCAATGAATTATATAAAATCACATGCCGATGCTTTTTCTATATCAAATGATGTTTTTGATAATTGGGATATTCATGTTCATTTCCCAGAAGGGGCAACACCAAAAGATGGACCTTCTGCAGGAATTACTTTGATAACTTCTTTAGTTTCGACTTTGACTCAGCGTAAAGTAAGAAAACATTTGGCTATGACAGGGGAGATAACCCTTAGAGGAAAAGTATTGCCTGTTGGTGGAATAAAGGAAAAAATATTGGCTGCAAAAAGGGCAGGGATAAAGGATATTATTCTTTCTAAAGAAAACGAAAAAGATATTAAAGAGATAAAAGCAGCTTACATAAAAGGTTTAACTTTTCACTTTATCGATGATATTATAGATGTTATCCATTTAGCTTTAATGAAACAAAAAGTTAAGAATGCTAAAACGATAGAATAGTTACTTAATTTTTCTTTGGTAGGAAGTAAAAATAAAGAAGGTTAGTAAGGCGGTAGATATTCCGAGCATAGCTCCTCCAAAGAGATCTGTCGGATAATGTACCCCTAAATATATTCGACTATAAGAAACTAAAATAGCCCAAAAGATAAGAGAATATGTAATACTTTTCTTCTGAATAATTAAGGAAGTAAATGTTGCAAATCCAAAAGCATTGGCTGCATGTGAGGACACAAATCCGTATTGTCCTCCGCAATGATTATTGATTAGATGTACAAGATTTTGAATATCTAAATTATGACATGGACGATAGCGTAAAAATACATTCTTGAATAAATGAACTGAAAGCTGGTCGGCCAATACGATAGTAACAATAAGCAAGACAATTGTGATAATAGATTTCTGCTTTTGTTTGTAAATAAAATAAATTAGTGTTCCTAAATACAATGGAACCCAAGTGAATTTATACGAAATCCAATACATAATATTATCCCAAAAAGGAGAGTGAAAGCCATTTAGGAATAAAAATAATTGTTGATCGATTTGTTCTATGAATTCCATTTCCGTAAAACAGATGGTTTAAAGCATATTAGGGAGAATAATCTCATCTTTTGTATTATCATCAGCTCTATCGAGATTCTTCCAAATTAAATCTTTTAACTCTTGTAAACCTTGTTGTGCAACAGATGAAATAAATAAATAAGGTATTTTAGGAAGTGTTTCTTCAATTTCAGCTTTTAATTCGTCGTCGAGCATATCCGATTTAGAAATCATTAAGATTCGTTTTTTATCGAGTAATTCTGGATTAAATTTTTCTAATTCTGAAAGTAAGATTTGATATTCTTTATTGATATCGTCGCTATCGGCAGGAACCAAGAATAGAAGCATTGCATTACGTTCTATATGACGTAAGAATCGATGTCCAATGCCTTTGCCTTCTGAAGCTCCTTCAATAATTCCTGGAATATCAGCCATAACAAAGGATTTAAAGCCTCTGTATTCTACAATTCCAAGATTAGGAACCAATGTGGTAAAGGGATAATTTGCAATTTTGGGTTTTGCCGATGATAAGACCGATAATAAAGTTGATTTTCCCGCATTAGGGAAGCCAACTAAACCAACATCGGCTAATACTTTTAACTCTAAAATAGTCCAGCCTTCGGAGCCTTCTTCTCCTGGTTGAGCATAGCGGGGAGTCTGATTGGTTGGGCTTTTGAAGTGTGCATTTCCAAGTCCACCACGACCACCTTTCCGAAGAATGACTTCTTGTCCATCTTCTACTATTTCGAACAAAACTTCTCCTGTCTCGGCATCTTTGGCTATTGTTCCAATAGGAACTTCCAAAACGATATCTTCGCCATCGGTTCCAAAACTGTGATTCTTACTTCCGTGTCCTCCATGTTCGGCACGAGCGTGTTTTTTGTACCGAAGATGAATTAAAGTCCACATTTGGGCATTACCTCGCAAAATAATGTGTCCTCCACGTCCCCCATCTCCTCCATCAGGACCGCCTTTCTCGATATATTTTGCTCGGTATAAATGTGTGGAACCTCCACCGCCATTTCCCGATTGAGTATATATTTTAACGTAATCTACAAAGTTTGATCCTGACATGTTTTAAACTAATATTTAATCCTGTTAGGGATATTTAATTTCTCGATATTTGTATCGAATTAAAAAATTATTCTGTTATTTTAACAGTAGAAGAGAGCTTTAATTACTCAATTATTTTATAGATATTTCTAAGATTTCTTCCGTATCCATCGTAATCTAATCCGTAACCTAAAATAAAGTCGTTAGGGATATCGAAACATTTATAATCGATAGGGAAATCTTTGGTATAGGCATCGGGTTTAAATAGTAAGGTAACCAATTTTATTTCTTTGGGCTCGTAACCTCGAAGCTGTTTCAAAATGCTGTCTAAAGTATTTCCTGTATCTACAATATCTTCGATTACGATAACCGTTTTGTCTTTAATATCTTCGTTAATACCAATAAGACGTTTAATTTTTCCTGTAGAACTTGTCCCTTGGTATGATGCTAATTTTAAGAATGTT
>Ga0256826_1002854_pt1 | contig 10464 bp, 11 predicted proteins | sample CV79metaG_FD_185975 | JGI IMG/M metagenome (GOLD analysis project Ga0256826, IMG submission 185975) | Hydrothermal vent microbial communities from East Pacific Rise, Pacific Ocean - CV79 | ecosystem: Environmental > Aquatic > Marine > Hydrothermal vents | place: Pacific Ocean: East Pacific Rise... | reverse complement strand
TTTAGCTGACAATACAGTTGTAGTAGGCTCGAACGACAAAAATATTTATTTCTTAAAATTAAGAAAGTAGCTTAGTAACAAGCTAACAAACAGCTTAACAGACAAAACAGAGACTAGACTCAAAAACTTATTGCCTAACTGCTACTTAGTAATATATCTGACTAAGCATTACAATTACTATTTAGTGGTCGACCTATTGTTGGAACAAGACGAGTGGGAGCAAAAAGAAAAGGCTTACCATATGCTTAAACATTCGCCTCGAAAAGACGAAGCCCCTTCGGTTTTCTTGCAATTGCAAGAAGATTTAGTTAAATTTGAAGAGCAGAAACGATACCATATGGAAGATTACTTACAGATGATAGCTCTTAAAACGCAGATAGATAGCCTTAGCGATTCGCTAAGAATACAGCAAATTGCATCGCAACAAAACTTGTTGGCCGATATTATGAGCTCTGTATTTAAAGAGGGACGTTTGGCTGCCGAACAACTATTAGAAGAGGCGGGTTTAGACCCTATAGAGCCACTGTTTATACAGTTGCCTAAGCCAGAAGATGGCAACCGTTCTGCCAATAGCAATAACGATAAAAAAGAAGCTAAAAGCTTCGATTTTGCTAACGCTCAAGACCTCATAGAGGTATATCCTAATCCTGTTGACGATATTTTAACTGTAGAATATATTATGTTTAACGGTATGTCTGCCAACAATATTGGTATTTACGATATCAATGGTAAATTGTTAATGTCTCAAAAACTTAATACAGCTATCGATATTTTAGATATTAACGTTAGCCATTTGGCAACAGGAACTTATATAATAGCCTTTGGAAAAAACGGAGTTAGTAGCTCTTCTACCAAATTTATTGTTAAGTAATTTTATTGCCCTTCAAAAGTTTAAACTTTTGAAGGGCTTTTAACACTGAAAATTATGAAATATTTAATAATTATAGCTTTTTTATTGGGGACTATTGTTGTAGAAGCACAGATTAAATTTAACAAAAACTACGATGGGAATGGTAGTACAACAAGCCGCAATGTATTCCAAATGGCAGATACAGGCTATGTAATGGTAGGGGGAGGTCATTATGATAATGATAAATTATATATAGATGTTAATTATTACGATAGCCTAGGAGATTTTGTTTGGAATAAGCATTATGGTGACAATGAATATAATTATTATCATGGTCACGAAAACGCCTGTATAAAAACCGATGGAGGTTATATTTTAGCAGGTTCGTCAAGTGGTTCTTTAGATACGCATATGGTTTATTTGGTTAAGTTCGATGAGGCTTTCGATACCTTATGGACCAAAAAATATTTTAAAGATACTAATTGGGTAGTAAGTAGAGGAATATGCTCTACGAATGACGGCGGCTATTTAATAGTAGGAGAAACCGAACTTAATAACGATAGCGTATGGACGTCTAACAATACTAAAGGCTTAATGCTAAAAGTAGATGCCAATGGCAATTATGAGTGGTTTAAAAGTTTTGGCACAGACGATAATAATGATTATCTCTACAAAGCCGTTCAAACCCACGATGGTGGCTATTTAGTAGGGGGGGCAACAAATTCTTGGCAAGAAAGCCTTAGCTCTATAGATAAGGGCGATTGGTATGTGGTAAAAACAGATGCCAATGGCAACGAACAGTGGCACCGTAGGTATGGGAATCCTACATTAAAAGACGGTAGAGTAACCGAAATTTTAAGAGCATCCGATACCACTTATTATATAACAAGCGGATGGACATACGATAGAAACAATACAGGTTCATATTTATATCAAGAAAGCTATATAGTAAAGCTCGACAAAAACTTCGACGAAGTTTACCAGCTAAAATACGATAATCAAGCTTATTACAAAAGCTATATAATGGCAGCTATAGAAACCGCCGATAGCAATATCCTCTTGGCTAGTTCTCGCAGAGATGTGGGCTATTACCCAAGAACAATACTTACAAAAATGCAGCCCGATGGAAATAAAATATGGGAGCGCCAATATGTAGCTGCTCACGATACGGTATATGGTGACCATAGAGGCTACTCTGTTAAGCAAACTAGCGATGGTGGCTATGTAATAGGCGGTTGGGTTAATAATAGCACTACTTTGTCGCCTTCTCAACAACTATGGTTAGTAAAAACAGATAGTGTCGGTTGCGATGGCACAGGCGATTTTTGGGTCTGCGGTAGCGTGGCAGTAAACGAGTTGGTAGCCAATCCAAGTTTTTCTATTTATCCAAATCCCGCACACGACTACATCGTAATTAAGAATGATGAATTAAGAATGATGAATGTTGATATATTCGACTTAACAGGAAAAATGCTAAAGCAATTTAAAATTCAAAATTCGGAACTCAAAATTCAAATCGGAGATTTGGAAAAAGGCGTGTATATAATTAGAGTTGGCAAACAAACTAAGAAATTGATAGTGGAATAACAAGCTTTGCTTGGTTTATTATTGTCCGAATCACAGATACAAACGGATATTTAAGATATAACGGATAAGAAGAATAGAAGTTGATTGTAGAATTTATATTACAAATTACCATATACAAAACGATCTTTATCTTGCAAATCCTTTTTTACAAGCACATTAATAAAGTTATTTTTAATTAATATATCTTTCACCTCTGTTCCAAATTCCTCGTTAATTTCGAAGTATAAAGTCCCTTGTTTTTTTAATTTCTGAGCCGCAAATTTACTAATTGCATCATAAAAAATAAGAGGTTTATTATCGTCAACATACAATGCTAGTTCCGGGTCGAATTTACTTACATTCTTATGCATCTTTTCCTTTTCGAGATAACGAACATAAGGCGGATTACTAATAATTACATCTAAAGATTTATCATTTATTTCCATCCAATTTAACTCGTCCAGAATATTAACTTTTATAAATTCAATATCTACTTTATGAATTTTAGAGTTCTCTTTTGCAATTTCTAAAGCTTTATCAGAAACATCTATTGCCGCCAAATTAAAGTTTGAATGTTCCAATTTTAGAGTTATTGGAATACAAGCAGAACCCGTTCCTATATCTAAGATAGATAATGTATCATTGCTATGTCTTTTAAGAACTAAATCGACTAATTCTTCGGTTTCTTGTCGTGGAATTAGAACCTCTTTCGACACTTTAAATTTACGTTCTAAAAAATATCCAAACCCAAGTATTTGCTGAATTGGCTTATTACTTTTTAATTCAATAATCAGCGAACTAAAGTCATTAAGAACATTTAAACCAAGACGTTCGTTTTTTTGCAAGCTGTAATTAATTCTATTTACAGCATATAGCTCTTCAAGAATAATAAAGAATATCTGTTCCAATTCTCTTTCATCATATATTGAAATTAAACTATTTACAAAGATTTTTTTTAAGCCACTCCAATCAAGATTTTCTTTATAAAAAGCATCTAATGTTTTGGGCTCCCACAATACCGTATTCCAATTTAAGGCATTTGCAGCATCTATATTTTTTTGTGTATCATCTATAAAAACAATTTCTGATGCGTCTAAATCTAAATCTTTTAAAACGTAGTTGTATATAGAATTGTCGGGTTTCCGCAAAGCTATTTCGTGCGAGAAATAGGTTTTATCAAAAATCTCAGAAAATATTTTGTAGCCATGTACATCTTCGAGAGCTTGTCTATAATAATTGTAATGTATTTGATTGGTATTGCTCAACAAAATACATTTGTACTTCTTTTTTAGCTGAAGAATCCATTCTATTCTTTGGCTTGGAATATCTAAAAGCATACTATTCCATGCAGCATCTAGCTCCCGATCCGATATATCGGATAATAAATATTGTTTTATTTCCTTTCTAAATTGACTTGGACTTATTTCGCCCTTCTCAAAGCTATCGAAAAAACCCGATTGTTGAGTTTGCGAGAATGTAGTATCTAAATTATTAACTCCTAATTTAAAAAAAGCTTGATGGGTTAACTTGAAATCAATATTTAAAAGAACCCCTCCAAAATCGAAAATAATAGCTTTATATTTCATCTTAAGATTTAATTAATAGAATTGTAAATTTTGAATGCGTAAAGGTAAAACATCCTCTTTGTTAAAAGAGTTTTTTAAGTTTAAAAACTATGAATTACTAATCTTTAAGGTGTTTTTTCTTATTTAAGCTATACCAAATTAATTTGTTTTATTTATGTTTGTTAATCTCTAATCCATTCCCTCGTGTTAAAAACAAGAGGTACGGTAAAAATAAATCTAAAAAATTACTTATGAATTATATAAAAATAATAAGTCTGGGTCTTCTGCTAATACTCGTTTCTTGCAAAGCAAATTTTCAGCAATTAGAAAACAATAACAACTCATATTATTTGTCGAGCACAGAGCAACTACAAGATAAAAATTACAATTCCCAGATTGAAGCATTTTACAACAAAGGAAAAGAAGGAACATTCTTAGGAAAGAAAAACATCAGTATCTATTATAAAATATTTAAACAAGAAAAGAACGAGAAAGCGGCCATTTTAATTTCTTCGGGACGAACAGAAGCCGCAATAAAATATAAAGAATTAATTTATGATCTTTATAAAAATGGCTATTCAATTTATATTCACGACCACCGAGGACAAGGACTTTCTGGAAGAATGATTAAAAATACTGACATGGGATATATAGATAATTTTCAGTTTTATATTGATGATATGAAGTATTTCTACGATAAAATCTTAAAAAAAGATAAACATAACAAAATCTTTTTATTGGCCCATTCAATGGGAGGTGCAATTGGAATGACATATTTAGAACAAAACTCTAAGGACTTTAATGCCGCCGCTTTTTCATCTCCAATGTTAGGTTTACCTAGCCCATCTTGTGCAGCTGTAAAACTATTGGAGGGGAAAGAAATAAAATATGCTTTGGGGACAGGAGAATATAACGACGATAAGGTTGCCTTTAAAGATAATCGCTTAACAGGATCTGAACTTCGATATAAAAGAATGGTTTCTGCTTTCGAGCAAGAGCCTAAAGCTAAATTAGGAGGAGCAACCTATCAGTGGGTCGCTAAATCGTGTCAGCAATTTAAATATATTAATAAGAATGTAGAAAAGATTCAAACCCCATTTATTCTATTTTCAGCTCAAAACGAACAAATTGTAGACACTAAAGCACATCAAAATTTTGTGGAAAAAGCTCAGAAATTAGGAAAAGACTGTAAAGCATATAAGGTTATGGATGCACAACACGAACTATTTATCGAGAAAGATGCTCAGAGAACAGAAACATTAAACGAAATATTTAGCTTCTTTAATAAATATTAATTCTAATCGAAATATTTAAGCAAGTCCCCTAGCTCATTAGCTCTGTCTACATATAATGAAACAAACCATAAGCATACAATATATAAAAACTATAGTTGGAGAATTAATAATAGGCTCTATTGGAGAACAATTATGTTTAGTCGATTACGCCAAACGCAATAAAAGAGATTCTATCGACAAACGAATTAGCACAAAACTTAATGCTATATATAAAGTAGAAAACAATTATTTATTAGAACAAACAAAAGCACAATTAAACGAATTTCTCAAAGGAGAAAGACTTGTTTTCGACATTCCTATACTTATGATTGGTAGCGAGTTTCAGAAACAAGTATGGTCGGCTTTATTAAGCATTCCATATGGAGAAACGATTTCGTATTTATCTCTAGCAAAACAAATTAATAACAAAAAAGCAGTAAGAGCAGTTGCCAATGCAAACGGAGCAAATGCTTTAGGAATAATTATCCCCTGCCACAGAGTAATAGCCAGTAACGGAACATTGGGAGGATATGCAGGCGGCTTAATGGCAAAAGAAACGCTACTTTCTATAGAACAAAAGAATAAGTTATCTAAGCCAAACTAACGATTAACAATCTAAAGTATACAAAGCAATGTAAATTGCTATATTTTAATAGCTACATCTTTAATTTCTGGTTCAATTACTTTTGTATACTCATCTATTGTTTTTTTAAGCAAATCCCAAACCTCCTTACTGTATTCTTGGCTGGTAAGCTCTTGGGTCTGTTTAGGTGCTGAAGATGAATTTGTAATAAGTCCAAAATTAATATTATCAAAAGAATCGCTCGGTTTATGTTTAAATTGCATTAATCGAGCTTGAGCGATATTATTTTCAAAATAAACCTTTATTGTATACGTAATTATTCCTTTGGTTTGCTCTCTATAAACACGATTATAAGTTTTCGATTCTTTAAAAACAGCGGTATTATTAAAATTAATAGAGGCCGTAGCCCAAAGCGTATCTTCTGTCGATTTTGTAATTTTGGCTCCTTGAGTATTAATCCAATTAATAGTTTGCTCTTCTATCGTTTTTCGAGCTTTTTTCTCAATATTTAAATTTATATTGTACTCTATTGGTTTTTGAGCAAAAGATAAAACACTTATAAAAATTAATAGGGTAAAGATCTGTATTTTCATTTTTTTATCATTTTAATATTGGTAATTATTCGACTAAAATAATAAAATTAATTATTGCAAAAAGCCATTCAAAAAAGGATATGCAAACAAGTTTTTAACATTTTTTTGTATCTTAGCCGGTAAAATTACGTAGACCATATTTTAATTAAAAAAAACGTTTAACTATGAAAGGAATTATATTAGCAGGAGGCTCTGGGACAAGACTTTACCCAATAACTCAAAGTATCTCAAAACAAATAATACCGGTTTACGACAAACCTATGATTTATTACCCTTTATCGGTATTAATGCTATCCGATATTACCGAAATATTAATAATCTCTACACCATCAGATATTCATTTATATGAAAACTTATTAGGGGATGGGTCTCAGTTAGGATTAAAAATTGAATATGCAATACAAGCTTCACCCGATGGATTGGCACAAGCATTTATTATTGGAGAAGATTTTATAGGAACAGACAGCGTTTGCCTTGTACTTGGTGATAATATTTATTACGGTCATTCTTTTGGTACAATTGCAAAAAATGCCGCAAAAATAAAAGAAGGTGCTATTGTTTTTGGTTATTATGTAAAAGATCCCGAACGTTATGGTGTTGCAGAATTTGATAACACAGGGAAGGTTTTAAGTATCGAAGAAAAACCAGAAAATCCAAAATCGAATTATGCCGTAACGGGTCTATACTATTACGCTAACGATGTAGTTGAAAAAGCTAAAAAAATTAAACCATCGGCTAGAGGAGAATATGAAATTACCGATTTAAATAAATTATATTTAGACGAAGGTAAATTAAATGTTAAGCTTTTAGGAAGAGGCTTTGCTTGGTTAGACACTGGCACACACGACAGTTTACTAGAGGCATCGAACTATGTTGCAACGGTAGAAAAACGTCAAGGACTAAAAATTTCATGTATTGAAGAAATAGCCTACAAAAGAGGGTTTATAGACAAGGTACAATTAAAGGAATTAGCAAAACCTATGATAAAAAATCAATACGGACAATATTTAATGGCTTTAGCCAACGATAAAATTAAAATAATTGAAAACTAGTCTTTAGTATTTCTTAAATTGAAAAGGACAAGTTTCGTAAATTAACACAAAAGATAATTTAGAATGAATATAATAAAAACTAAAATACCTGACTTATTAATATTAGAGCCAAATGTATTTAAAGATGATAGAGGTTACTTTTTTGAAACATACAACGAAGAAAATTTCAAGAAACAAGGTATAAATAATAATTTTGTACAAGACAACGAAGCCTTCTCTTCATACGGTGTAATTCGAGGTTTACATTACCAACTAGCACCTTATTCACAATCTAAATTAGTACGCGTTGTAAAAGGAAGTGTATATGATGTTGCTGTTGATTTAAGAAAAAACTCCCCAACTTTTTTACAATGGGTTGGTGTAGAATTATCTGCAGAAAATAAAAGACAATTTATGGTTCCTAGAGGATTTGCTCATGGATATTCTGTTCTCGAAGACGATACAATATTTGTTTACAAATGCGATAACGTGTACCACAAAGAAGCGGAACGATCAATTCACCCCTTAGACAAATCGTTAAATATCGATTGGCAAGTACCCCAAAACAAATTAATTTTCTCGGCAAAAGACCTTGAAAACCCAATGGTTGATAAAGCAGAGTTTAATTTTTAATAAATTGCGATTATGAAAAATATTCTAATTACGGGCTCCGATGGTCAACTAGGAAGTGAACTCCAATTTTTAAGTAAAGAATATAAAGAATACAATTACTTTTTTACGGATAAAGACACATTAGACATAACAAATATTGATGACTTAACAGTTTTCTTCGAAAAAAATGCTATTGATTATATCATTAATTGCGCAGCATATACAGCCGTAGACAAAGCTGAAGAAGACATTGAATTCGCTAATTTATTAAACGCAAAGGCTGTCGAAAATTTATTAGATGCTTCGAAAAAAACAAATACTAAATTATTTCAGATATCAACAGATTATGTATTTGGAGGTAAACACAACACACCTCTAACCGAAGGTTTACCAACCCATCCAGAATCGTCTTATGGTCTTTCTAAACTAAAAGGAGAACAAGCCGCTGAGAAAAGTAATAGAGCAATAATTATTCGTACTTCTTGGTTGTATTCATCTTTTGGAAATAATTTTGTAAAAACAATTCAAAAGTATGGTAAGGAAAGAGACGAACTAAAAGTCGTTTTCGATCAAGTAGGCACACCAACCTATGCACGAGATTTAGCAAGAGCAATTTTAGACATAATCGTAAATTCAGAACAAAATAATCAATTTAAAAATGGTATTTATCATTATGCAAATGAAGGTGTAATAAGTTGGTATGATTTTGCAATAGAAATTTGTTCGTTTTCTAACATTGAAGTTGAAATAAAACCTGTTTTATCCGCCTTGTTTCCTACACCAGCAAAACGCCCTTCGTATAGTGTTTTAGACAAAAATAAGATTAAGGAAACTTTTAATATTCAGATTCCATATTGGAAAAAGAGTCTAGTAAAATGTATAGAAATTATTAAAAATAATTAATTTGTAAATGTCGAGAATATTTTACAATAAAGAAGACGATATTGTATATTGGAATATAGACAGCCAAGTATCGAAAGAATCCATGTATAAATCTTTCGATACCTTATCTCAATACAGCACAAATATGAAGGATATTAAAGTTCTTCAAATCGACAAAAATTTAACAACATTACTAAACCCTATCGACAATATTAGCATCGCAAAATATGCTAAAAAATATTTTGCCCTATTCAATTCCATTAAATTTGCATTTGTTGTAAACAACCCCATCTCAATGGCTTTTTTTATTTTAGGAGTAAATGTTATTACAAGCAATAATGTAAGAGCAAAAGCTTTTTCTACAAAAGAAGCTGCTTTAAAATGGTTAAATAACGATTAAATATTAAATTTGTATTAATTAAAAGCTCTCAAAGGCTATAAATAATTAATACTAATTTAATATATAATGAAAAAAGTAATAAATACAAAAAATGCACCCGCTGCTATAGGACCTTATAGCCAAGCAATCGAAACCAACGGAACCATCTACATTTCGGGACAAGTACCTATTAACCCTGCAACATCGAAAGTTGTAGACGGAGGAATTGTGGAACAAACAAAACAAGTAATGAAAAACATTGAAGCTATTCTAACAGAAGCAGGCTATAGCTTTTCCGATGTTGTAAAATCGACTTGTTTATTAAGCGATATGAGTAATTTTGCAAGTATGAATGAGATTTACGGTTCTTACTACAGCGAAAACCCTCCAGCTAGAGCCGCTTTTGCTGTAAAAGAGTTACCTCTTGGAGTTCTTGTTGAAATAGAAACTATTGCGGTAAAATAAAAATAGAATTAACTTGCTAAAACAAATGAATTATTTATTTTAGCAGTAAATTATTAACTAAATAAAGAATAAAATGAAAAAATTATTATTAACTATGTTTGTTGCTTCAATTACTTTTGGAGCTTTTGCCCAATTCCAAATGGGATTAAAAGGTGGCTTAAACATTAGTAGCGTTACGCCTGGCTATTTTACATCTGGATATGATGATAATGCAGAACAAACTGTTAGAGATTTCTACAACGATTATACCTCTTCTAAAATGGGGATGAATATCGCTTTAGTATTAAACACCGGAGGTAAAGTATTTAGTTTTCAGCCAGAATTTGCATATTCGCAAAGAGGATACAGTATGCTAGATATTGACAAGAAATATGCAGGAAAATTTAACATGAACTACTTCGATATTAAACCAATGTTCAATATTGGTGGCGGAGGAGACAACTGGAAAGTTTATGCTCACTTTGGTCCTAGTATAAACATTTGGTTATCTAGAGCCGAATTTGACAAAGACGGAAAATATATTGCTAACTCTGACGAGTGGGGAACCGATTCTGATGAAGCAGGATCTGGAGAATACGATTTTAGATTAGACTTAGGTTTAGTTCTTGGAATAGGTGCAAAATATAAAGTTGGTCCAGGATGGATATTATTTAATCCTAGATAC
>Ga0256826_1002853_pt1 | contig 10466 bp, 6 predicted proteins | sample CV79metaG_FD_185975 | JGI IMG/M metagenome (GOLD analysis project Ga0256826, IMG submission 185975) | Hydrothermal vent microbial communities from East Pacific Rise, Pacific Ocean - CV79 | ecosystem: Environmental > Aquatic > Marine > Hydrothermal vents | place: Pacific Ocean: East Pacific Rise... | reverse complement strand
TTGAAGGGAAGGGTGTTCGTGCTGTTATACTCTCTCCCACTCGTGAACTAAGCATACAGATATTTGAAGATATAGAGAACTATGCTAAAAATATGAACATCAAAACTATGATTTTAGTAGGTGGAAAAGATTTAGAGAAACAGAGACAGAGAATAAAAGAGGGTGTAGATATCATCATCGCAACACCTGGGCGTTTGATAGAGCATACTGAGAATGGATTAAATCTAAAAGATGTTGAAACTTTTATCCTTGATGAAGCGGATAGAATGTTAGATATGGGATTTACAAAAGATATAAGAAAGATACATCCACTTCTTCCTAAACGCCATCAAACGCTACTCTTTTCAGCTACATACTCAGAGAAAGTTCGTAAACTCTCAAAACTTGTTTTAACAAAACCAGCGTTTATTGAGACAGCAAAGAAAAATACTACAGTCGATACTATAAATCAAACAGCATATTTAGTAGATCAAAAAAGAAAAGCTGAACTCCTTGCCTATCTTATAGGTTCAAGAAACTTCCCTCAGGTTTTAGTCTTTACAAGAACAAAAGCGAGTGCTGATGAGCTAATAGTAGAGCTTAAAAAAGATGGTCTTAAGTGTGGTGTTATCCATGGAGATAAAACAAAAGCAAATCGTCTTAAAACATTGACACAGTTTAAAGAGGGAGTATTTAAGGTTCTCATCGCTACAGATATAGCCTCTCGTGGATTAGATATTGAAAACTTACCATATGTTATAAACTATGAACTCCCTTCTGTTCCTGAAGATTATATTCATCGTGTAGGTCGTACAGGTCGTGCAGGTCGTCAGGGTGAAGCTATCAGTCTGATAGATATTTATGAGAAGCATGATATCAAAGATATAGAGCGTCTTATCGGTCAAAAAATCCCTCAAAAAACTGTGGATGGATTTGAACCTGACCCTACAATCAGAAGAAAAGATATAGATGAGGTTAAACTCAAAGCGGAGCATAAACGTGCATCTGGAAAAAGAGAACGCCAATACAACAAAAATACATCGAGTGTCCCTAAGACAAAAAAACAGATGAAAGCATCTAAGAAAAAGAGAAAAACAACTAAAAGGGATGGTTAGAGAGAAGTTTACAAAATATGTTTAAGGATTACGAATTAGAGATACTTTATCAAGATGAGTATTTAGTAGTTATCAATAAACCAACGGGACTTTTAGTTCATAAGTCTATGATAGATAGAAATGAGATCTATTTTGCTATGAAGATGCTTCGTGACCAACTTGATGGAAAGTGGGTCTATCCTGTGCATCGTTTAGATAAACCTACATCTGGCGTTTTACTTTTTGCACTTGATAGCCACACCGCAAAACTTATGAGTGAGCAGTTCGCTTCTCACACTATACAAAAAACATATCTTGCAATCGCACGTGGATATGTTGCAGAGTCTGGAACTATAGAGCATCCTCTTAAAGAGAAACTAGATAAGATAAGCGATAAAAATTCGAGTAAATTTAAAGAGCCACAAGAGGCTGTGACAGATTTTCGATGTCTAGGTCAGGTGGAGTTAAACGCCAAAGTAGGTATCTACGATACAGTTCGCTACTCCCTTGTAGAACTCAAACCTCATACAGGTAGAAAACATCAACTAAGACGACATATGAAACATATAAATCATCATCTCTTAGGTGATACAAAGTATGGAAGAGGAGAGCATAACAAGTTTATAAGAGAGAAGTATGATATGCATAGACTTCTTCTTCATGCAAGTGAACTAAAAATCCAACATCCATACTCTCATGAGACTCTTCTCTTTGAAGCATCTCTCGATGAAGTTTTTACACATATGCTAAAAGAGTTTAACTTTTCACTCACTTAAACTGTTTTTTTGTTATTATATGATTAGAAATTATAAAAAGAGATATGATGAGTAAAACAGAAGAGATATATTTAAGAAACTATGAAAAACCCGCTTTTGATATTAAAGATGTAAATTTAGTCTTTGAACTCTACGAAGAGTTTGCAGTCGTTACAAATGTGATGCATTTTAATAAGATAGAGAGAGAGGAAAAGCATCTTCGTCTTGATGCTATTGATTTAGAACTTCTTGAAGTCTATATAAATGACTTGAAAGTTGATGAAAGTCGTTATATCATTGAGAAAGAGAGTTTTACACTTCTAAATGTTCCAGCAGATTTTAGTATCAAAATAGTTAATAAAATCTACCCTCACAAAAACACAGAACTTGAAGGGCTTTACAAATCTGGAAATATCTTCTGTACTCAGAATGAGCCAGAGGGATTTCGTCGTATCACTCCCTACTTAGACCGTCCTGATGTTATGAGTGTTTTTACGACAACTGTTATCGCAGATAAAGAGAGATATCCTATACTCTTAAGTAATGGAAACAAGAGCCAATGCCATGATAGTTTTGATAAACGCCACGGTGTAACTTGGGTTGACCCTCATAAAAAACCCTCTTATCTTTTTGCTCTTGTCGCTGGAGACCTTGGTGTTGTGAGTGATGAGTTTTCAACTGCCTCAGGTGATAGAGTAGAGTTGAATATCTACTGTGATTTAGGCAATGAGTCTAAGTGTCATCATGCAATGGCATCTCTTAAAGAGGCTATGCTCTGGGATGAAGAGAAGTATGGTCGTGAGTATGACCTAGAGTACTACAACATAGTAGCCGTTGATAGTTTTAATATGGGAGCAATGGAAAATAAAGGCTTAAATATCTTTAACTCCGCTTATGTTCTAGCAGATACAGATACAGCTAGTGATGCAAACTTTATGGGGATACAGTCTGTTATAGCACATGAGTACTTCCACAACTGGACGGGAAATCGTATCACTTGTCGTGATTGGTTTCAGCTGACACTCAAAGAGGGGCTTACAGTCTTTAGAGACCAATGCTTTTCTGCTGACTTGAACTCTGCTGAGGTACAGCGAATAGAGGATGTTAAGGGACTTCGTGAACGCCAGTTTGTAGAGGATGCTTCTTCAACTCGCCACCCAATTCAACCAAAATCGTATATCAGTATGAACAACTTCTACACATCAACAGTCTATGAGAAGGGTGCTGAGGTTATACGAATGATTCATACACTTTTAGGTGAGAAGAGCTATAGAAAAGCGACTGATTTATACTTTGAGAGTTTTGATGGTCAAGCTGTCACAACAGATGATTTTTTATGGGCTATGTCAGAGGCATCAGGCGTAAATCTTGATGCATTTAAACTCTGGTATCATCAGAGTGGAACACCACACTTAAAGATAGAAAAAGAGCTTAAAGATGGCGTTTACAGTCTAAAACTTAAACAGATAGTTCCTGATGCCGTAGATGGTTCAAAACAGCAAGCTTTCTTTTATCCTCTTAAGATGGCACTCTTAAATGAGAGAGGAGAGGAGATACTCAATGAGATGCTTATCATTAAAGATGAGGAGCAGGAGTTTAGTTATAAGGTAGATGCTTCAAGAGTTGAACTCTCAATAAACAGAGACTTTACAGCACCTATCATAATAGAGCAGGAGAGTGATAATGCTTTTTTAATGAAGTATGACTCAAATAGTTTTATCAAGTATGAGGCTGCACAGAACTTTGCACTCCAAACATTAGAAAAAATCATGAATACAGATGAGGTAGATGAGGAGTTTATAGAGAGTTTTGGACATCTTATATCTTCAAATCTGGACTTCTCTTACCATGCACTACTCTTAGAACTTCCAACTGTCTCAGCACTTATGCAGAGACAAGATTTAGTAGATTTTGAGCCAATATATAAGGCTAAAGATATTTTACAAAAGAACTTAGCGCAAAGGTATGAAGGGGAGTTAAAAGCTCTCTACAAACTACACCATAAAAAAGATGCAGCTCTTGATAGTCAAAGTATGGGAAAACGTGCCTTGAAAAATAGAGTTCTCAAGATACTCTCCTCTTTAGGTTCAGAGGAGATTGCTCAACTAGCATATAAACAGTACAACGAGTCTCAAAGTATGAGTGATAGAGTAGTGGCTCTTGATATACTAGAGGAGTGTGATGCAGAGCTTGCACAACTGGCGTTTAGTGATTTTTATGAGAAGTATAAGAGTGAAACTCTTGTGATGAACAAGTACTTTGGACTACTTGCATCCTCTAGCCGTAAAAATGTTTTACAAAGAGTGATAGCACTTCAAGATGATCCTGCTTATGACAAAAAAGTACCAAATCTAGTTCGTTCTCTCATCGGTTCTTTCTCTAGAAACTATAAATATTTTCATGCAAAAGATGGAAGTGGATATAAATTTGTCGCTGATAAAATCATAGAGATAGATACAATAAACGCTCAAATGGCATCAGGTCTTGCAGGTTCTTTTAAGATTTACTCAAGAATGAATGAGGAAAATAGAGAGTTAATGAAGAGAGAGTTAGAGAAAATAGCATCACTAAAGTCTCTTTCTAAAAACACATATGAGATAATTAGTAAAATACTGAAATAAGTTGTATAACTTTAACTTAGATTTATTATAATTTAGACTATTTTATGCTATAATTTAGAATTATTATAAATATAAGGAATTAGTATGAAAAAAATTATTACACTTTCTCTTGTGGCAGTATTTGCTACAGGTGTGTATGCTGATACAAATGTAGAAGATCAAAATAATAGTACACAGATGCAGATAGATGCTCTCCAAGCACAAATAGAGCAGATGCAGAAAACACAAGATGAAAAAATTGCTAAGTTAGAAAAAAAATCAAAAAGAAATTCAAAAAAAATTAGTGCTGTTAATAAACTAGCAAATAATGATAACTTAAAATTTAATGCTGACTTTAGAACAGCTTATGATTATCTTGATTATAAAGCTGCTAATGGAGATACAAGCTCTAATGGTATTTTTAGTAACAGACTTTGGCTAAAAATGGCTTATGCTCCAACAAGTAACTTGGCATTTTACAGTACATTGTCATACTATAAAGTGTATGGACAAGCTATAAATCCAAAAGAGGGTTTTAATCAATATGATTGGGTTATTAATGAGACAGCAAATGACTCAGATACTATAAGACTAAAAGAGGCATATTGGCTCTATAAAAATGATACTTTTTTTGGTATGGATATTCCTTGGACAGCAAGTATTGGTAGAAGACCATCTACTGATGGTTTATTAGTAAACTATAGAGAAGATCAAAAAGCAAAATCAGCTATTGGGCACAATATTAACATGGAGTTTGATGGTGCAAGTTTTTACTACTCACTTGAAAACTTAACTGATATATCTGGTATGTCACTAAAATTTTGTTTTGGACGAGGTATGACAAATGCAACATCTCGTTACTATGGAGTTGATTATAATGCATCATCAAACTCATATAGCTTTAATGGTACACTAGATTACACAAAAATTGATGGCTTTGATAATACAGACTTAGTGGGAGTACTCTTTAATCCATATGATGATGGTCAATACTCTGTTCATTCTGTATGGTTTAGATCATACAATATGCCAGGTATGGTACGAATTGGTAGCACTAATAATTATGAGTTTAAACAGACTGGTGATGAATCAGGTGGTGCATTGAGTTTTATTGCTGATGGAATAGGTGATGGTCTTAGTGATATGCTTGATGATACTATTGTTTTTGCATCTTTCGCATACTCAAAAACACACCCTGAAACATCAATGTTAGGTTCAACTGATAGTGAAGTAGGAGAGTCTGTATATGTAGGTGCAAACTGGCCATGTCAACTTATAGATGATGCTAGAGTGGGGATAGAGTATAACAAAGGTAGTAAATACTGGAGAAGCTTTACTTATGGAGAAGATACTTTAGTTGGAAGTAAATTAGCTGCACGTGGTGATGCTTATGAAGTATGGTTTAACAAAGATTTAATAGGTAAAAAATTGACTGCTCAAGTTCGTTATACATACATTGATTATAAATATACAGGTAGTAATGGATTTTTTGGAGATGCTGGTACTCCTATGACAATGTCAGAAGCTTTAGCAAATGGCATGAATCCAGTGGATAAAGCACAAGATGTTCGTGCATATTTAAGATATAGATACTAATACAAAAAAACTTTCATCACTTATAATTTTATATAAGTGATGTTTTTCTTCATTTTTCCATTTCCTTTCTAATTAGTTACAATAACTTATATTTATTCTTAATATAAGTTGAACAAAAGTTATTTATAAGTTAAAATGTATTAAAATAACTTCATCTAATATTCTTTATAAGTTTATATAAATTTATATATCAGTTAGAAAATTATTGAAGAGGAAATGCTTATGAGTGTAGAAGTTTCTAGAAGAAAATTTCTTCAAGGAAGTGTGGCATTAAGTGTTGCTGGTGCATCAGCAATAAGTGCTACAAACCTTTTTTCCAGCGAACATGCTAGTAAACAGTCTGAAAATGGTCGAATTCCAAGTACAATTACTACTAAAACAGGAACAGGTAAGGCTGAGAATGTCCCTTTCTTATGTGGAATTTGTGTAAATAAATGTGCAGGTCTTGCAAGAGTTGAAGATGGGATAGTGACAAAACTAAACCCAAATCCATATTTTCCAAAAAATAGAAATATGCTTTGTGCTAGAGGTAATGCCGGTATTCAAACTATGTATGACCCAGATCGTCTGAAGTATCCAATGGTAAGAATTGGTGAAAGAGGAGATGGTAAATATAAAAGAGTTACATGGGATGAAGCCTATGAAGCTATTTTAAATGGTACAGATAAGTTTAAAGGTCTGAAACAAATTCTTGATGAAGAGAAAGATAATCGTGCAACTATAGGTTACTGTAATGGTGAGGGACTCTCTAAAGAGGGTTTTGAAGTATTAGTAGGAGAAAAATTAGGTTCTCCAAATTATGTTGATGAGATTAGTATCTGTCTTGAGACTACTTTAGGTGGTTATGTAAACACTATTGGTACATATGGTGAGTCAGATTTAACTAATGCTGATTATATGATTTGTGCTGGTGCAAATAGAGCAGAAGCGATTATCACTCCTGATACTATGGATATGTTTAAACGCTCTAAGGGTAGAGGTCTTAAGACTATTGTTTTAGATCCACGTTTTACAAACACTGCGGCAAAAGCTGATAGATGGTATGCCGTAAACCCAGGTACAGACTTGGCGTTTGTCTTAGCACTTACTTATGTTGTATTTACAGAAGATCTTTATGATAAAGAGTTTATGGAAAAACATGGTGTTGGCTTCGATGACTACTTTAAACATGTTGTTTCTAACAAATATACCCCTGAATGGGCTGCAAAAATTACAAATATTCCTGCAAAAGAGATTTATAAAACTGCTCGTGAATTTATGGCTGCTAGAAGTCCTATCTATTATCAAGGAAGAAGAAGTGTATTTAGTAAAAATGACTTCCAACTTCGCCGTTCAATGGCAATTTTCCAAGCACTGAGTGGAAACCTAGATAAAAAAGGTGGAATCGTTTATGGTGAAAAATTAAAACTTCCAAAAGAAGAGATTAATGCACCACTTTATGCACAAGTTGAGTCAAGATTTGACACAGAAGGCATAGCGATACCATCTCAAAAAACTGGTTCATGGATAGTGATGAGAAATATGGTTCTTGAAGGTAAGAATCCATATCCATTTAGAGTTATGCTGATGAGAAAACACAACCCAATGAGTGGTGTGCCAAATACTAAGAAAACAGCAGAGTTCCTAAGAAAAATGGATCTTAATGTTATGATTGATATTCTTCCAAGTGACACTACAATGTTCGCTGATGTTATTTTACCTGAAGCGTCATACCTAGAGAGAACTTCTCCTGTTGCTAGTTATGGTGGTTTAGAACCTGCTATTGTTATGAGAAAACAGTCTGTAAAACCTCTTTATGAGACTAAAGAGCCTGAAGTTATCTACAAAGAGTTAGCTGAAAAACTTTCAAAACCTCTTTGGGAAATCACGAAAAAATATGATGAAGATGTTCAAGATGACACTGAGGGTATGAGTGAAAAAGAGATAGAAGATTACTATGAAGAGAATGGCTTTAACCTTGCAGATGCATGGGAAAAACCGGTTTATGAGCAAAATGAAGAGCGAATTACTCAAGCATTTGGTAAAGAAGCTTGGAAAATGTTAGATGAAAAAGGTGTTTTTTATCCAAATATGGATGAGTATCATAAACAACTTAATCCTAATGAATACCAATACTACCCTGAAAAGGCAAAAAATTACACAACTAAAAAAGATGATTTAAAAGTTGTTTGTAACTTTAAAAACTTAACAAAAAAAGGTGTAGATTCTATGCCAACTTGGAAAGATGAGTATCAGTTTTCAGTTCCTGCTGGAAAATTTAGACTCATTACTGGTCGTCATGCTCAGTTCACTCAGAGTGGTACAACAAACAATATGATGTTAAGAGATTTAATTCCTACAAACTATATTTGGATGAATAACCAAGTATGTGACAAAATGGGAATAGCATTTGGTGATAAAGTGGAAGTGAAAAGTAATATTGGTCAAGTAACTATTATGGCTTATCCTACAAATAAAATTGCTCCAAATCAGATCTTTATGTTACATGGTTTTGGTGGTAGTAGTGAAAAAATGGAGATGGCTTATGGTAGTGGTGCGAATGATGCACTGCTTATCGAAGATAAGATTGAGCCTGTTTATGGTTCAGCTGTTATGCATGAAACTAATGTTGAAATAAGAAAGGTGTAACTTATGGCTAGATATGGAATGGCACTTGATTACAAAAATTGTATCAATTGTAAAGCATGTGAAGTAGCATGTAAAGAAGAAAATGGTGTAGAACTAGGTGCAGAAAAACATAGAATCTGGGTCGGTGCAAACAATCCAAAAGGGGAATGGCCTCTTTTAGATATTGCATCTGCTGCATTTTTACCAAGTCAATGTCAACATTGTGATGATGCTCCATGTGAGGAAGTATGTCCTACACATGCAACATACTATGATGAAAATGGTGTTGTACGTGTTAATGCTGATAAGTGTATTTTATGTTCATACTGTATGAATGCTTGTCCTTATGATGCACGTTATGTTGATGATAGAACTATGACTGTTGATAAGTGTACTTTCTGTTCAGATACTAGACTTGCTCGTGGTGAAACTACAACAGCATGTCAAAATACTTGTCCTACTAAGGTGAGAACGTTTGGTGATCTTGATGATCCAGAGAGTGAAATTAGTGAATTGTTACGTACGAGAGAGCATTTTAGTCTGAAATCTCATCTTGGAACAAATCCAAAACTTTTCTATCTAACATAAGGAGGATATAGTGAATTTTATTAAAAAAATTATACCAATGAAAGACTTTACTCTTAAAAGTTTAATGCAGTTTGAAAAGACTCCTTTAAATATGTTCATGTTTATAATAACTATATCACTGCTTGCAGCATTTGGTTGGGGTGTTATGGAGTACTTAATGCACTCTCATCATGCTTACAATGTAACAAGAACACATCCATGGGGACTTCTTATCGCAATGTATATTTTCTTTGTTGTTAGTTCAACTGGTTTATGTATTGTTGGGTCACTTGGTGATGTGTTTGGTTTTGAAGATTATATGGCTATGAGTAAACGAGCTATCTTAGGCTCTATTGTTACTATATTAGCTGGTTTTGCTGTTATTGCTTTTGAAATTGGTCACCCAGTTACAATGCTTATCTACAATGTTTTAAGTCCAGGATTAACTTCTGCTATCTGGTGGATGGGTACACTTTATGGTCTTTATTTAACATTTATGATTATTGAGTTTATTTTTCTTATGCGTAATGATATGAAAAATGCTAGAATTTTCGGTCTTACAGGACTTTTAATTGGTCTTGCAGCACACTCAAATCTTGGTGGTGTTTTCGGATTTTTAAATGCTAGAATTATCTCTAATGGTGTGTTTTATCCAACATACTTTATCTTAACAGCATTTATTACAGGTATCTACTTAACATTCTTAATGTATGGATTTAGATATAAAATGCAAATTCCAGATCATATTAAAAAAGGTCTTTTAGGTCTTGCTAAAATTCAAGCACTTTTACTTGCTATATTGATGTTCTTTGAAACATGGAAACTTTTAACTGCTGTTTATGGTGGTATGCCAGGTCGTGCTGATACTGCTGAACATATTTTTCATAGTGGAACTTTCCTTTATGGTGAAGTACTTTGTGGTATGGTAATTCCTTTTGTAGTTATGTTGGCTACAAAATGGCAGTCAATTAAACTCTATGTATTTACATCGTTTATTGGTATGATTGGTATCTTCTTTATGCGTTACGATTTAGTACACGATACACAACTTAAACCACTTCAAATGATGAAAACAACTGAGTATCAACTTCCACCTGAATGGGTAGAATACTTTCCAAGTGCAGCTGAAATTGCCATTGGTTTTGGTGCTATTGGTATCTTCTTTATGCTTTACTATTTTGGTCAAAAAATGTTTGACTTGGAGGGTGGAGATCATTAATATGTCTCTTTCTTCTGTTATAATATTCTTATGAAAAGAATAGAAACAT
>Ga0256826_1002852_pt1 | contig 10466 bp, 8 predicted proteins | sample CV79metaG_FD_185975 | JGI IMG/M metagenome (GOLD analysis project Ga0256826, IMG submission 185975) | Hydrothermal vent microbial communities from East Pacific Rise, Pacific Ocean - CV79 | ecosystem: Environmental > Aquatic > Marine > Hydrothermal vents | place: Pacific Ocean: East Pacific Rise... | reverse complement strand
AAACCAGTAAAAAGTTTCAGATTTGGTGCAGATTGTGCGAAAGATCTAGCCGACAACGCACTGCTGTGCGTCGAGAGCTAGATTTTCGTGCAAGGTGTGCCGAAGCTGGAACTTTTTTTAGATGGAACGTTTGAATTCTGGATATGCTTCTAGACCACACTCCGCAACATCCATCCCCTCAACCTGCTGATCATCCTCAGCTCTAAAACGTGCCACTTTGTTAATCGCAAAGATAACAGCATAAGAGACAGGAAAGACAAAAGCAGCGACAACAGCGACACCTTTAAGTTGATCCATAAATGAGACATCAGCCACAAAAATACCTACAGCTAATGTTCCCCAGATACCATTGACCAAGTGTACAGAGAGTGCTCCAACAGGATCATCAATCTTTAACTTGTCAAACAGAGGAACCGCAAAGACAACCAATGCACCACCAATAAGACCCACCAAGATCGGTGTATAGATATCATAAAGGTCAGGCCCAGCCGTTACAGCAACAAGCCCACCTAGTGCACCATTTAAGATCATCGTGATATCAAAAAGACGGTAACGCATATACATGATTAAGCCTGCGATGATTGCACCTGCAAGACCCGCGGTATTAGTGTTCATGATGGTTAAAGCAACTGCATCTGCATTCTCTTTAGAAGCAATAGAACCCACTGAACCCCCATTAAAACCAAACCAACCAATCCACAGTAAAAAGGCACCCAAAACAACTAAAGGGATGTTTGAAGCAGGGATAACACGAATCTTATCTCCTACATAACGTCCCTTACGAGATCCTATTACTAAGATCGCTGCAAGCAGTGCCCAACCACCTGTTGAGTGGATAACGGTTGAGCCTGCAAGATCATACATATTGATATCGAGCATCGTACCTGCTAAAAGGTCCGCACCCCATGAGATATTGACTATTGTTGGGTAGATAAAAGCACCCATAACAATGGTAAAAAGTGCTAAAGGAATGATACGTACACGCTCACTCACACCCCCACTCATGATATTGACCGTCTTACCTACGAAAGCCATCTGAAACATAAAAGCAGCCCACATACTCATTGAGCTGTTCTCCCATGAACCAAAAGCATACTCATAACCTACCAATAAAAAAGCCATTGAAGCAACCGCATAGATCATAGTATTGATCGTCAAAACACTTGAAACATTTTTGGTGCGGACCAGACCCGCCTCCAACATTGCAAACCCTGGTACCATAAAGATGATCAATGTCATCGCAAAAATGGTAAAAAAGGTATCAATAATATAAGTAAAATCACTCTCTAACATAGACATTCCTGAAATAAGATGACACCATTGTATAAAAATAAAGTTAAAAGAAAATCTCATAAGGTATTAAATCGAGCTTATCTATCACAAAATGAAGAAACAAGAGCAAGAGCCATTATCCACGAATTACACTAATTTTCACGAATTAAAGAGCCAAGAGCAAGAGAGTTGCCCACGGATTTATGGGATTAGTAGGATTAGAGCGTTGCCTACGGCAAAGGAAAGAGGGAAGAGAGAGCCTTCGGCAAGGGCCACCTTTGGTGAGGGAAATGGTAAATCGTGAATGGTAAATGGGAAGAGCGAGAGCGATTATCCACGAATTACGCGAATTAACACTAATTTAAGAGCGAAGAGCATTTGCCCACGGATTTATGGGATTAGTAAGATTAGAGCGTTGTCTGTGGCAAGGTAAAGAGTAAAGAAAGATGGCGATACCCGAAGGGGCAGACCCAGCTCATCTTACCCCAGTCTGAAACCAGTAAAAAGTTTCAGATTTGGTGTGAGTTGTGGTGGGCGTGAACCCGAAGGCGTACATCGGTACGTCAAGAGGTGAACCCCGCCACAAATCGCGCCGAAGCTGAAACTTTTTTAGATAGCGTCTTTGTCTGTTTCGCCTGTTCTGATACGGATGATTTTGTCAATATCACTAACAAAAATCTTACCATCACCGATTTTACCAGTAGCAGCAACTTCAGTAATCGTATTGACTACTTCATCAACCTGCTCTGCAGAGACAACCATCTCCATCTTGATCTTCGGAAGGAAGTCTACAACATACTCAGCACCACGATAAAGCTCAGAGTGTCCTTTTTGACGACCGTAACCTTTAACTTCACTTACTGTCATACCTGTAATACCGATCTCAGCTAGTGCATCTTTAACATCTTCTAGTTTGAATGGTTTAATAACCGCTTCTATTTTTTTCATAAAATTTCCTTTTATAAGGTGTAATAACGAGAGTGTACATTACTCTCGCTCTATTTTTTATTAAAAGTCGTATGACTCTTAAAGGTTAAATCCACGCTCACCATGAACAGACTCATCAAGACCCATTACTTCGCTCTCTTCATCAACACGCTTACCGCCTGTGATCAGTACTGCGATGTAGTAAACAACTACTGTACCAACAAGAGTGAAAAGACCAACAACAACAACAGACTCAACTTGTACAAGGAACTGACCCATACGGTCTCCGCTCTCTTTAAGTGGACCATCCCATAAAAGATCATTGTCTTTAACAGCGAAGATAGCCGTTGCAAGTGCACCCCATAGACCCGCAAGGAAGTGAACACCAAATGCATCTAGTGAGTCATCATAACCGAGAATCTTTTTCAACTTAGTCACACCGTAGAATGCAAACACAGAACCGATAGCACCAATGATGAATGCACCACTAACATCTACAAAACCAGCAGCGGGAGTGATCGCTACAAGACCAGCAATCGCACCTGTTGCAGCACCAAGAAGTGTTGGTTTCTTGTAAACAAACCACTCAAGAAGAATCCAAGTGATTGTTGCAATAGAAGCAGCAATGGTTGTTGTAAGGAAAGCAAGACCAGCAATCGCGTTTGCACCAAATGCAGAACCGCCATTGAATCCATACCAACCAAACCATAGAAGCGCAGCACCTACTGCAGTTAAAATCACTGAAGCTGGCTTCATAGCAGTCTTAGGATAACCTACACGCTTACCAACTAAAATAGCAAGAACAAGACCTGCAAGACCACCATTCATGTGAACAACTGTACCACCGGCAAAGTCAAGAGCACCAGCATCAAATAATAGTGCACCATCTCCACCCCATACCATGTGTGTTACAGGAGCGTAAACTGCAAGACCCCAGATTGCTACAAAAACAATCCAAGTCGAAAACTTAATACGATCAATAACTGAACCCGCAGCAATAGCTACTGTAATCGCTGCAAATGTACCTTGGAATACGATAAATACGTATGTTGGGTATGTACCACTAAGATCAGTCCAAGAGATACCACTTAACATAATATTACCTAAACCACCTACAACATTTTGAAGTGTTGCACTGTCTGCCGTACCAAATGCGATTGAGTAACCTGCAACAATCCAAACTACAAATGCAACAACAAATGCAGAAAATACCATCAAGTATGTATTAAGAACGTTCTTAGAACGTGTCATTCCACCATAAAACAGAGCAAGACCTGCTGGTGTCATTAGTAATACGAATGCAGTCGAAACCATCATCCATGCTGTATCACCTGTGTCTAATGTATCTGCTGCAAACGCAAACGTTGGCAACAAAAGAAGTGTTAATAAGAATTTTTTCATTCTAGTTCTCCTGAATTTTTTATCACCGCTAGTATAATTGAACTTTAGAAGCCAATGAGCAAGTTACTGCTTAAATTTTAAGCAATGCTCTTCAACCACTTGTTATAATATTTTATAATAACAATATCAATTTATACAAGTGATAAGCAGACCCAATAAATACGTACTTATATACCAACAAAGAATGCACTATACTTTGCAAATACGCCATTTTGTTACTTTAAGCTCCAATTAATTTTAGGAGAAATAGCTCATATACGGCTTTTTGAGGTACCTATAAGAGATTTTCATGTATTATCACCCTAATTTCAACAAAGGTTAGCAAATGAGTGATACTTTAGAACCTACAGATATTGAAAACATCAATATAGAAGACACCCTTAAAGCCAGTTACCTAGACTACTCTATGAGTGTTATCATTGGTCGTGCACTTCCAGATGTACGTGATGGTCTTAAACCTGTTCACCGTCGTATCTTGTACGCTATGGACAAACTCAACCTCTCAGCCGGAGCCAAATACAAGAAGTCAGCACGTATTGTTGGTGATGTGATTGGTCAGTACCACCCGCACGGTGATACTGCTGTTTATGATGCACTGGTTCGTATGGCACAACCTTTCTCTATGAGAATGGAACTTGTTGATGGCCAAGGTAACTTCGGTTCAGTCGACGGGGACAACGCAGCAGCCATGCGTTATACCGAAGCACGTATGACCAAGTATGCAGGAGAGATGTTAAAAGATCTTGAAAAAGAGACCGTTAATATGATCGACAACTACGATGGTACAACGCAAGAACCAGACGTCCTTCCTACACGCGTACCGAACCTACTTATTAATGGTTCATCAGGTATTGCCGTTGGTATGGCAACCAACATCCCACCACACAATCCACATGAGATCATCTCTGCACTACGTGTGATGCTTGAGAACCCAGAAGCGACACTTGCTGACTTGATGGAGCATGTTCAAGGCCCAGACTTCCCAACTGGTGGTACCATCTATGGTAAAAAAGGGATTATGGATGCTTATGAGACAGGTCGTGGCCGTATTAAAGTACGTGCGAAAACACACACTGAACTCAAGGGCAAAAAAGATATCATCGTTATTGATGAGCTTCCTTATATGGTTAACAAATCACGCCTTATTGAAAACATCGCTAACTTAGTTAAAGATAAGCAAGTCGAAGGTATCTCAGATATTCGTGATGAGTCAGACCGTGAAGGTATCCGTGTTGTTATCGAACTTAAGCGTGATGCTATGAGTGAAATCGTTCTTAACAACTTGTTTAAGTCGACAAGTATGGAGACTACCTTTGGTATCATCATGCTCTCTATCTTTAACCAAGAACCTCGTGTCTTCTCTCTTGTAGAGATGCTTCAGCACTTCTTGAACCACAGAAAGACAGTCATCATTCGCCGTACAATCTTTGATCTTCAAAAAGCCAAAGCCAAAGCACACATTTTAGAGGGTCTTAAAAAAGCACTAGATCACATTGATGAGATCATCAAACTTATTCGTGCAAGTAAAAATGCTGAAGAGGCTAAAGAGAGTCTTATAGAGACCTTTGCATTCTCTAGCATCCAAGCCCAAGCTATTTTGGACATGCGTCTTCAGAAGCTAACAGGTCTTGAGCGTGAGAAGATCGAAAATGAACTTCGTGAAGTGCTTTCACTCATTGAGTACCTAGAATCGATCTTAAAGAGTGAAGATATTCTTAAAGGGATCATCACTGATGAACTTGTTGAAGTTCATGATATTTATGATGGTAAACGTCGTACATCACTTGAAGATAACTATGATGATATTGACATCGAAGATCTTATCCCTAATGAGCCAATGGTTGTTACCATTACACACCGTGGTTACATCAAACGTGTACCTCTTGCAAACTACGAGAAGCAACGTCGTGGTGGTAAAGGTAAGACTGCTGTTACAACTTATGATGATGACTTCATTGAGAAGTTCTTTACTTGTAACACACATGACACCCTACTCTTCATCACAGATCGTGGTCAACTTCACTGGTTGAAGGTCTACCGTATTCCAGAAGGTTCTCGTACAGCTAAAGGTAAGGCAGTTGTTAACCTTATCAACCTACTACCAGATGAGAAGATCCGTTCGATCTTGCCTACGACAAACTTTAATGAAGAGAGTTCTCTTGTCTTCTTTACACAAAATGGTGTTGTAAAGCGTACGAAACTTTCTGAGTTCTCTAACATCAGAAGTAATGGTGTTCGTGCCATTGTTCTTGATGATGATGACGCACTGATCACTGCTAAGATCGCAACACAAGAGACTAAGTACCTCTTTATCTTGACGAAAAAAGCGCAGTGTATTAAGTTTGAGATCGAGAAGACTCGTGACCAAGGTCGTACAACACGTGGTGTTCGTGGTATCAAGTTTAAGCATGATGATGACATCGTCATTGATGCTAACGTGATTAACTCAGATGACCAAGAGATCTTAACTGTCAGTGAAAAAGGTATTGGTAAACGTACTACTGCTGAAGAGTACCGCCTCACCAACCGTGCAGGTTCTGGTGTCATTGCTATGAAACTGAACCAAAAAACAGGTAACAGTGTTGTGGGTTGTGTCATGGTTGATGAGAACATGGACATGATGGCACTTACTAAAGAGGGCAAGATGATTCGTGTTGATATGCAGTCTATCTCTAAATCTAGCCGTAACACATCTGGCGTTTACATCGTGAAAGGTGATGATGTTGTTAACATCGCACGTTGTCCTAAGATTGAAAAAGATGAAGATGAGAGTGAAGGTGAAACAACAGATGCACCAGCAACTGAGACACCAACACCAAAAGTTGATGAAGAAGGTAATGACACACTCTTTTAAAGGGTGTTAAACCTAAAAAAGTAACTCATAGCTATTAAAACTCTTTAGCTATGATTTCACCACTAAAACTTTGAGAGTAGTATGCTACTACAAAGTGATCTATATTTGAGGAAATTAATATGGCAAACTATAACCTTGCTGTTGTCGGTGCTACAGGTGCCGTCGGTGAAGAGATCTTACGTGTTTTAGAAGAGATCGACTTCCCACTTAACAAACTTGTTCCTCTTGCTAGTGCACGTAGTGCTGGTAATGAGGTTGAATACAACGGAGAGAAACTTATTGTCAAAGAGTTGACTGAGACTGTTTTTGATGAAGAGGAGATTGATATCGCACTCTTCTCTGCAGGGGGTTCTATCTCTGCTAAGTTCGCACCTTTTGCGGCAGAAGCAGGTGCTGTTGTTATTGACAATACATCTCACTTTAGAATGGATGAAAATGTCCCTCTTGTTGTACCTGAAGTCAACCCAGAAGATATTGCTTCTTGGCAAGAGAAGGGTATTATTGCTAATCCTAACTGTTCAACGATTCAGATGGTCCAAGCACTTAAACCTCTAGATGAAGCTTATGATCTTCAACGGGTTGATGTCAGCACATACCAAGCTACTTCAGGTGCGGGAAAAGTGGCAATGGAAGAGTTAGTCAAGCAGATGCAAGACTTCTTTGCCTTTAAACTTGGAGAGTCAGAGCACAAAGCCTTTGCCCATCAGATCGCACTAAATGTCATCCCTCAAATCGATGTCTTTATGGAAAACGGTTACACTAAAGAGGAGATCAAAATGGTCAATGAGACCAAAAAGATCCTTCACAAAGATGTCCAAGTCAGTGCAACATGTGTTCGTGTTCCTGTACTACGTGGCCACTCTGAAGCGTTAACACTTACTTTTGACAGTGATGTCAATGCAGATGAAGCACGTGAGCTACTTTCAAAAGCACCTAACATCGTCATCATCGACAATCCAGCAGCAGCTGAATACCCAATGCCTGCAGAATGTGTTGACCAAAATGAAACTTTTGTGGGGCGTATTCGTAACGATCTTTACCGTTCAAATGTACTTCATATGTTTGTTGTTGCAGATAACCTTCGTGTTGGTGCTGCAACCAATGCTGTACGTATCGCCCAAAAATGGGTTGAGATGCAAAAGGGTGCCTAGTGTTTGAAAGAATGTTTGAAAACACACTGTGGAGTTCTCGCCTTATGGTCCTTTTGGCCGTGGTCTTTGGACTTATTGGTGCTGTTATTCTTTTCATCGTTGCTAGTGTTGATGTCTTTAACACTGCTGCTTTTGTGCTTAACACCTACTTAGAGCATGCCCATCCACACCATTTTCATGAAGATGTAGTTGGTGGCATCATTGGTGCTGTTGACTTGTACCTCATTGGTGTTGTGATGCTTCTCTTCTCTTTTGGTCTTTACGAGCTCTTTATCTCAGATATTGATGCGGCTAAAGATAATGAAGGTGAAGATAGCAAGATATTAGCCATCCACTCACTAGACCAACTCAAAGATAAGATCTCAAAGGTCATTGTCATGGTCTTAGTCGTTGGGTTTTTTCAAAAAGTAGGACACACTGAGTACAACGGTGCTTTAGAGATGCTTTACTTTTCACTCTCGATCACAGCAGTAGCTGTTGGACTGTTTTTCCTTAACAAAGTTGGAAAACATTAATGTTAAGTCAGTGGTAGCAAAGCCTACCAACTTTTAAACCATGATGAGAGAACTCATCATATTATAAACTAGAGGTCATAACCTCGTAAAGGATACCCATGAGCAAGATATTTGTAGATGCATGTTTTGGTAAAGAGACACCATACACACCCGTTTGGATGATGAGACAAGCAGGTCGTTACCTTCCAGAGTATATGAAAGTACGTGCTGATGCGGGTAACTTCTTAAACCTATGTCACAACCCGGCTAAAGCTGCTGAAGTAACCATTCAGCCCCTTGACATTGTTGGTGTTGATGCGGCTATCTTGTTTAGTGACATCCTTGTCATCCCTGATGAGATGGGTATGGATCTTAGTTTTGTTAAGGGCGAAGGTCCTAAGTTTAGTGACCCACTTGAAACACAAGCTGATCTTGACAGACTCATTGGCGGAGATGAAGCGGCTAGTAAACTAACTTACGTCTTTGACACCATTAAACTACTACGTCAACAACTTGATGAGCGTGGAGACAATATTGCACTTATTGGTTTTACAGGTGCACCATGGACTCTCGCAACTTATATGATCGAAGGACAGGGAACAAAGACTTATAACATCTGTAAAAAGATGATGTACTCTGACCCTGAACTTCTACATAACATCCTTGCTAAGGTCACTGAAGTGGTCAAACTTTACATGGAAAAGCAGATTCAAAGTGGTATTGATGTTGTTCAAATCTTTGACTCATGGGCCGCAGCAATTGAGCCTGATATGTATGATGAGTTCTCTTGGAAATACATGGTTGAGATTTCTGAGTACCTTAAAGAGAAGTACCCACATATCCCTGTGATCATGTTCCCTAAAGGTATTCCAGCCTTCTTAGATAAGGTCTATGGTAACTTTGATGTCTTTGGAGTGGACTGGTCTACTCCTATGGAACTGGCTAAAGAGAAGCTAGGAGACAAGTATGTTCTTCAAGGCAACATGGAGCCAACACGCCTCTACTCTCAAGAAAAAACAACTGAAGCGGTAGAGAAAATCCAAGCCGTTATGGGTACATCACGCCACATCTTTAACCTTGGTCATGGTATCTTGCCAGATGTCCCTGTTGAAAATGCAATCCACTTTGTTAAAGAGTGTCAAAGAGTTAGTGCTAAGCACTAATCTTTGAGGTAAATCGAAAATGGGAAATAGTAAATGCGAAGAGCTTAGAAAAAACACCTTCTCCTCAACCCCATTTACTATTTACTATTTACCCTTTACCTTTTCAAAAAAGGAACTTTTTTGAAAACCATCTTCGGCCCCGTGCACTCTCGTCGTTTTGGTGTCTCTTTGGGTATCGACCTCTCCCCTGCTTTTAAACAGTGTAATTTCGACTGCTTATACTGTGAGTTGGCACCTGCAGTAACAGTTGATGTTCAACATGAAACACCTAGCGTTACAGAGATCATCACAGAACTCTCCATAGCCCTACAAGAGCATCCTAACATCGATGAGATCACCTTGACTGCCAATGGTGAACCCACCCTCTATCCGCACCTCAAAGAGCTTATAGCTGAGATTGACAAGATCAAACAAGACAAAGAGACGCTCATCCTTACCAACAGTGCTGCTTTGGTAGATGAGAAAGTTTTTGAGACACTTCTAGCACTTGATCAGGTCAAACTCTCTTTAGATGCTGTAAGCAGTGATATTTTTAAAAAGATAGACCGACCCCATGAAGGCATTGACATATCCAAACTGGTTGATGCCGTCATCTCTTTTAGTGAACAGTACCAAGGCAAACTCTTTATTGAGATCTTATTTGTCAGAGGGCTCAATGACACATCTGAAGAGATTGCAAAGCTCAATACCCTTTTACTCAAGCTCAAAGCACTTCGCATTGACATTGGTACCATCGACCGACCACCTGCATATCCTGTAGAAGGGATAAGTTATGGTGAACTTGTTCACATTGCCCAAACTTTTGATGTCAACCTTCCTATCAATATTGCCTCTCGTGTACATGCCGAGTTTTGTGCATCACACTATAGTGAAGAGGAGATTATCAATACTCTAGACAAACGCCCTTTAACTCCTGAAGATGTTGAGATTTTATTTGATACAGAGAGTAAAAAGAGCCTTGATAAGCTTGTAAAAGAGCAAAAAGTAGAGATCATTCAACGGGCCAAACTCGAATTTTACATTCCTACTCAAAATATACAAAGAAAACGTCAAAAGTCTTGACATTAGAGGTCGCATTCACTATAATTTCGGCCTCTTAACACATTCCGGATTAGCTCAGCGGTAGAGTAGGTGACTGTTAATCACTTGGTCACTGGTTCGAATCCAGTATCCGGAGCCACTTTCAACAACACTTTTTCCTTTA
>Ga0256826_1002851_pt1 | contig 10469 bp, 4 predicted proteins | sample CV79metaG_FD_185975 | JGI IMG/M metagenome (GOLD analysis project Ga0256826, IMG submission 185975) | Hydrothermal vent microbial communities from East Pacific Rise, Pacific Ocean - CV79 | ecosystem: Environmental > Aquatic > Marine > Hydrothermal vents | place: Pacific Ocean: East Pacific Rise... | reverse complement strand
CACCCATATTCTCTAATACATCTGATAGCTCTATCTCTCTAGCTACTGATACACCATCTTTGGTGATGCTAGGAGCACCAAAGCTCTTCTGTATCAATACATTTCTACCTCTAGGTCCCATAGTTACTTTGACTGCATCTGCAAGCTTTGTTACACCTGCATATAGTCCATTTCTAGCTCTGTCTGAAAAAAATATCTCTTTTGCCATATCTAATCTCCTTTATAAAATTATTTTAAAATACCTAATATATCATCGCTGTTGAGTATAAGATACTCTTTGTCATCTAAAGTTATCTCACTACCTGCGTACTGTGTGAACACTACTTTATCACCCTCACTGATACCCTCGTCCAAAGCATCTGGTCCAACTGCTACTACAGTACCTCTAAGCTCTTTTTTGGTTGCTGCTTCTGGAATGATGATACCTGAAGCTGTCGTTGTGACCTCCTCTTCTCTCTCTAGTAATACTCTATTTGCTAATGGTTGAAAAGTCATTATCTATCCTTATTTTTATTTATTTGTCTAAGTATTTAAGTTACGATTGAATTTTAGTAACTTTTTTCTAATATGTCAATAGTTTTTGATGTTTTTAGGAAAATTTGAGTCTATCTGACTAAACTTTGTTTAGCCAGATAGTTTATAGTGTGTAGAAGCTACTCTGCTGCCTCTACTCTGACATTATCACTATCTAACATACCTGTACCTACAGGGATGAGTCTACCGATAACAACATTCTCTTTGAGGTCTTCAAAGCTATCTACTGTACCTGCGATTGAAGCAGATGTCAGTACCTTGGTAGTATCTTGGAAAGATGCTGCAGAGATAATACTATCAGCTCCAACGGCTGATCTAGTAATTCCCACTAGCATAGGCTCCGCTAGAGCTGGCTCTCCACCTAGCTTGATGATACGGCTATTCTCTGCTTGGAACTTCTTCTTGGAGATGAGATCAGCTTCTATGAACTTGGTATCTCCACTCTCTACTACTCTGACCTGTCTCATCATCTGAGATACGATGATCTCTATGTGTTTGTCTGAGATATTAACACCCTGTCGTCTATAGACCTGCTGTACCTCTGATACTATATACTCATATAGTGACTTATCACCCATGGAGTCAAGTATATCATGACTAGAGATGATACCGCTTGTCATCTTTTCCCCTGCGTGTACATAGTCACCAGTTCCTACTAGTATCATCTTGCCTTTGTCTACAAACTGCTCTACGAACTGTCCATTGACACCCTCAATGATGATTCTCTCTTTTCCTCTGAGTGGCTTACCAAATCCTATAGTACCATCTATCTTGGCGATGAGTGCTATGTCTTTTGGTCTTCTAGCTTCAAATAGCTCTGATACTCTAGGAAGACCCCCAGTGATATCGCTAGAAGTGATAGCTGCTTTTGGTTTCTTGGCTAGAATATCAGCTACACTAACCTCTGCACCATTTTGTACATTTAGATTGGTCTGTGGGTCTAGTGCATATCTGATTATCTCGTCATTCTCAGTAGCTAGTACGATAGATGGCTTGTAAGCTGTAGAGATATACTCATTTAGCTCTAGTCTAGTCTCACCTGTAACCTCGTCAAACTGCTCAGTAGCTGTGATACCAGGAATAATATCCTCAAATGTAACAGTACCTGCACGCTCAGCTAGTATAGGCTCTGAGTATGGGTCCCATTCAGCTATGACTATCTGAGTATGAGTCTCTGGAGCTGCGATGGTATCGCCTCTCTCTACACTATCGTTATCCTCTAGATTTACTACTGAACCCCTAGATATATAGTGTCTAGCTGCTTCACGATTACTCTCATCTACGACTACGGCAAATATACCTTTCTCCTCTACTATAGAGCCTTTTTTGATATCTGCTAATGGCTCTAGGTAGTCACCTTTGAGCAAGAAGTATTTTACTACTCCTCTAGCATTGGCTACCACTTTTTGAGCTATTGGCTCACCATCACCCACTTTGATCTCTGAACCAAATGGAATCCTAGATGGTACACTCCAACCCTCTTGGATAATCTCTACGATTGAGTCACCCTCTTCAACCTTTGTACCATCTTTGAGTGGTAGATATAGTTTACCCTCTATCTTGCCCGCTACTCCAGCTAGCTCATTGGCTTTGGCTATATCTGTTTTTCTAACACTATATCTAGACTCTTCGCCATTTTTAGCTACCACTGTAACTATAGTCTCATCATGCAATACTGAGACTTTGAGTGTACCTGCTACAACTGCCTTAATCTTTGGCTCTACTAGCAAGATACCTGCATTTCTTCTGTTGGATACAATCATCTGCTTGGCTTTGTTTTCGTTGACATTCATATTGTAGTATCGTACGAAACCCTCTTTGGTAGCGATGACCTGTCTCTCCTCTTTACCAGCTGTTGCTGTACCACCTGTGTGGAATGTTCTAAGTGTAAGCTGAGTTCCAGGCTCTCCAATAGACTGAGCTGCAATAACACCTACAGCCTCACCAGTTTTGACTAGTCTATTCTCTGCCATGTTAAGTCCATAACACTTAGCACATATGCCTTTTGGTGCTTTACAGCTAGCAGGAGCTCTCATAGTAACTGTTCGTACACCTGCATCACGAATGAGCTGAGACTCCTCCATCTCTATGAGTGTACCTTCACTAAGAAGTAGCTCACTAGTAACTGGATCTATCACATCAGCAGCAAGAACTCTACCATATACTCTATCGGATAGTGGTTCGATAAGCTCATTACCTACTATGATATCTGATACCTCTACACCCTCGTGTGTACCACAGTCATCCATACTTACTTTGACATTCTGTGCCACATCGATGAGCTTTCTAGTCAGATAACCAGCGTTGGCTGTCTTTAGAGCTGTATCTGCTAGACCTTTTCTCGCTCCGTGTGTGGAGATAAAGTACTCTAGTACATTTAGTCCTTCACGGAAGTTGGAGGTAATAGGAGTCTCAATAATAGAACCGTCAGATTTCGCCATCAAACCCCTCATACCTGAGAGCTGTCTAATCTGAGCCGCACTACCTCTAGCCCCAGAGTCAGCCATCATATAGACTGAGTTAAATCCATCTTTATCTTGCTTGATAAGCTTCATTAGCTCATCTGCTATAGTGTTGTTGGCATCTGTCCAGATATCGATAATCTTATTGTATCTCTCTTGATCTGTGAGTAGTCCCGCTGCAAACTGCTTCTGAATCTCAACTACGCTTGCTTTTGCTTTGACAACTAATGGCTCTTTAGCATCTGGTATTTTAATATCATCTATAGAGATAGATACTCCCGTCTTGGTAGCATACTTGAATCCCATATTTTTTAGATTGTCTAGGAACTCAGCAGTATGTGCTACGCCACTATGCTTGTAGATATAGTCAACTAATGTGGCTATCTCTCTCTTCTTCATAATAACATTCCATAGCTTTTGAGGGACATAGTCTGGCATAATAGACTTCAAAATCAATCTACCAGATGTAGTAGTGACAATATCGCCATCTACTAGAGTTCTGATACGAGCATTTAAGTCTAGTGTCTGCTGCTCAAAGGCTATAAATACTTCATCTACATCTGCAAATAGTTTATGCTGTCCTTTGACATCATTCTTCTCTAATGATAGATAATAGAGACCCAAAATCATATCCTGAGATGGTACAGCAATCGCTTTACCTGAAGCTGGTAGCAAGATATTCATAGACGAAAGCATAAGTATCTTTGCCTCTGCTATCGCCTCTGCTGATAGTGGTACATGCACCGCCATCTGGTCACCATCAAAGTCGGCGTTGAACGCTGAACAGACTAGTGGATGAAGCTGTATAGCCTTACCATCTATTAGCTTCGGGTGGAATGCTTGGATAGATAGTTTGTGTAGTGTCGGTGCACGGTTTAGTAGTACAGGGTGAGAATCAACCACCTCTTCTAGACACTCCCAAATCTCTGGAGCACCCTTCTCTATCATATTTTTAGCTTGCTTTAGAGTAGTAGCATAACCCTTCTCCTCTAGCTTTGCCATCATGTGTGGTTTGAATAGCTCTAGAGCCATCTTTTTTGGTAGTCCACACTCATCCATACGCAGATTTGGTCCTACAACAATAACAGAACGACCAGAGAAGTCAACTCTCTTACCTAATAGGTTTTGTCTAAATCTACCCTGCTTACCTTTGATAGTCTCAGATAGAGATTTGAGTGGGCGTTTATTGGCACCCTTTACAGCATTGCTTCTTCTACCGTTGTCAAATAGTGCATCTACTGACTCTTGTAGCATTCTCTTCTCGTTTCTAACGATAATCTCTGGAGCATCAAGCTCCACTAGACGCTTGAGTCTCTGGTTTCGGTTGATAACTCTTCTATAGAGGTCGTTGACATCAGATACTGCAAATTTACCACCATCTAGGCTCACTAGAGGTCTCAAATCTGGTGGAAGAACTGGAAGATACTCTAGCATCATCCACTCTGGTCGGTTACCTGAGTGCAAGAATGCTTCGATTACTTTCAATCTCTTGATAATAGTCTTCTTTTTGGCTACTGATTTGGTAGCACCCATATCCTCTTTGAGCTGCATAAGCATACCAACAAGGTCAAGCTCACCTAGAAGCTCTTGGACTATCGCCCCACCCATTCTAGCATCAAAACCAGTATCTCCAAATCTATGAAGTATCTGCTGATACTGCTCTTCATTGAGTACATCATTGACCTGTAGTGGGCTTGCACCTTCACTGTCATAACACGCTTCACCTGGGCTTTTGACTATATACGCTTCATAGTATAGTACGCGTTCTAGGTCTTTCATCTTGACACCTAGAAGGATACCTATCCTAGATGGTAGTGAACTTACATACCAGATGTGTGCTACAGGAGCTACTAGATCTATGTGACCCATTCTGTTTCTTCTGACTTTTTTGCTAGTGACCTCTACACCACATTTCTCACATACTACACCCTTGTATCTCATCTTTTTATATTTACCACAGAGACACTCGTAGTCATTGATAGGTCCAAATATCTTGGCACAGAATAGTCCATCTCTCTCTGGCTTTAGAGTACGGTAGTTGATGGTTTCTGGCTTTTTAACCTCACCAAAACTCCATGATAGCACCTTCTCAGGACTAGCAACTCTAAGCTGTAGTGCTTCTATATCTTTTGGTTTGTTTTCGCTATTTATATCAATAGGTATTAGATTTTCTAATTCTCTACTCATCCTCAGCCCCTTCTGGTTTCTTTGCGTATAATTCTGTATCAAGCCCTAGTGCTTGAAGCTCTTTGGTTAGAACAAACATAGTCTCTGGTACACCTGAATCTGGTACACTCTCACCATGTGTCAATGCTCTATATGCCTTGGCTCTACCCTCTACATCATCTGATTTGATAGTAAGCATCTCTTTGAGTGTATGTGCTGCACCATATGCCTCTAGTGCCCATACCTCCATCTCTCCAAATCTCTGTCCGCCAAATAGTGCTTTACCACCAACTGGCTGTTGAGTAACAAGTGAGTATGGTCCAGTACTTCTAGCGTGAACTTTCTCATCTACTAGGTGGTGGAGTTTTAGCATATACATATAGCCTACATTGACTCTCTCTGTAATCTGCTCACCAGTTTTACCATCAAATAGCTTCATCTTGCCATCCATATCCATTTTGGCAAGTGCAAATAGCTTATCTAACTCACTCTGTGTAGGTGATTCAAATACAGGAGCGGCAAATTTAACTCCATTACTCCAGTCTCTTGCATGCCATAGTAGCTCCTCATCACTCATTTCAGCTAGCTCATTTTTGGCTGCCATAAGTTTGGCAATATTTGCTATCTCCATCATCTTGGCTCTGAGTTGCTCTATGAAATCTGCCTGTTTTTGTACAAATATATCATGTATCTGATTACCAAGCTTCCTGCCTATGAGTCCTAGGTGAACCTCTAGTACCTGCCCGATGTTCATACGAGATGGAACACCTAGTGGATTTAGAATAAAGTCAACTGGCGTACCATCCTCTTGATATGGCATATCTACCTCTGGAACAATATTGGAGACGATACCTTTGTTTCCGTGTCGTCCCGCCATCTTGTCGCCTACTTTGAGCTTTCTCTTTGCTGCTACATATATCTTGACTAGTTTTGTGACACCATTTGGTAGGATATCGTCCTTCTCTAGAACTATTAGCTTCTCTTCATGCTCAGTTTTTAGTCTCTTCTTCTGCTTTAGGAAGTAGTTTTTGATAGAGTCATACTCTTTTTGGATCTCCTCTGAGTATGACATAGTCACACCTTTGAGTGCAAAACGGTTGATAGACTTGACCTGATCAGCTGTAAGTGTAGTGCCTGCATCAAACTCACTTTCACCTATAGTAGCATCTGCTACTAGTGGAGCTGATGATAGTAGAGCAGCGATACGGAGTATCTCCTCTCTATCTATCATCAGAAGCTGATCATGATGCTCAGAGTCTAGTCTAGCTTTCTCTTCATCATATGCCCTCATAGATCTAGCGTCTTTTTTGTAGCCTTTTTTAGTAAATATCTTGATATCTACTACCACGCCCTCCATAGATGCTGGACAGTATAGCGATTTATTTACTACATGACCAGCTTTCTCACCAAATATTGCACGAAGAAGTCTCTCTTCTGGAGTTGGCTTAATCTCACCTTTTGGAGAGACTTTACCTACTAATATCATACCAGGCTTGACATATGTTCCTAGCTTAACTATACCACTCTCATCTAGGTGGAGAAGCTCATCTTCACGAACATTTAGTATATCTCTAGTGATCTCCTCTGTACCGTGTTTGAGCTCCCTAGCCTCTACCTCTTTCTCATAGATATGAACAGATGTAAATGCATCCTCACGGATAAGCTTCTCAGATACGATAATCGCATCCTCATAGTTGTATCCATTCCATGGCATAAATGCTAGTAGAATATTTTTACCAATAGCAAGCTCGCCTTGATCCATATTTGGACCATCAGCAATCACCTGCCCCTCTACTACACTATCACCTAGATTTACTATAGGCACCTGAGAGAATGTGGTGTTTTGGTTGGTACGCATATTTTTCTCTAATCCATAGTGATCTATATATACGCCATTTTCATCTTCACCCATTACATAGATACCTTTGGAATCTACCTTTTCTACTTTCCCACCTCTTTTGGCTTTGACTGATTCCCAAGCGTCACGGCTCACGATAGCTTCCATACCAGTTCCTACCATAGGAGCTTCTGTTTTGAGTAGTGGTACTGCTTGTCTCTGCATGTTGGAGCCCATAAGTGCACGGTTGGCATCATCATGCTCCAAGAATGGAATAAGTGCAGCTGTAGAACCTGATATCATCAATGGTGAAATATCGATATAGTCAACTTTGTTTGACTCTTTTAGACCGATGTTTCCATTGTGTCTAGTCTCAATAAGCTCTTCAGTGATATATCCATTTTCATCTACTACTGTTGAAGCAGGAGCGATTATCTTGTCCTCTTCTTGTGTCGCTGTGATATAGACTATCTCACTAGTCACTTGTCTATCTTTGACTATCTTGTAAGGAGCTTCGATAAATCCAAGCTCATTTACTTTTGCGTAAGTAGCAAGTGTGTTGATAAGACCGATGTTCTGACCCTCTGGAGTCTCTATCGGGCAGATTCGTCCATAGTGTGTAGGGTGTACATCTCTTACCTCAAATCCTGCTCTCTCTTTGACTAGTCCACCCTCACCTAGAGCAGATAGTCTTCTCTTGTGTGTTACTTCTGATAGTGGGTTGGTCTGATCCATAAACTGTGATAGCTGTCCACTTGAGAAGAATTCCAAAATAGTATTGGTAATCATCTTTGAGTTTAGCAAATCGTGAGGCATTAGCTCATCAAGAGAACCAGATATTGTAGGCATCTTATCTCTAATAGCCTTTTGCATCTTGATTAGACCATTGTGAAGCTCGTTACCTAGTAGCTCACCGATAGCTCTAATACGACGATTACCTAGGTGATCTCTATCATCTATATGACCTTGACCATTTTTGACTTTGATTAGATATTTTACAGTATTTACTATATCCTCAGCTGTCAATATACCTATATAATCAGGTACATCGAGATCTAGCTTATGGTTCATCTTCATTCTACCGACTTTAGTGAGATCATATCTCTCTGGATCAAAGAATAGCTCTTTTAAAAACTTTTTCGCAGCCTCTGGAGTGACTGGCTCACCTGGTCTCATCGCTTTGTATATACGGATGGCTGATAGAAGGTTCTCATCATCTATCTCTTCAGTTTGTTTTAGAAGTCTAAGACTCTCACCATCAGCTATAAATGCTTTGATGATAGATCCATCAGTATCCTCAGCTAGGTCATTAGCGATAAATATACTATCTATTCCACTCTCTATAATCTTCTTTAGCCTATTTTCATCTAGTGCCGTAACTGCATCATAAATAACCTCACCACTCTCTTGGTTGATGATAGATTTAGCTAAGTGTCTCTCTAGTAGTGTCTCTAGTGGATACTCTATCCACTCTAGACCATCATCTATAAGAGCTTGTGCTTTTTTCTTGGCGATTCTCTTACCAGCGTAGACTATAACATTACCCTCTTTATCTTTGACATCAAGTAGTGCTCTCTTTGTCAAGTCATCCAAAGTAACTTTTGTTAAGAATCTATTATGGTCAATATGTACCTCTTGGATAGGATAAAATAGCTTGATAATATCCTCTTTACTATAATCTAACGCTCTAAATAGTATAGTAACTGGTATTTTTCTTCTCTTATTTATTCTAGCATATAGGATATCTTTTGTATCGTACTCAAAATATAACCAACTACCTCTATCAGGGATAATCTGAGCAGAATAGATGAGCTTATGTGCTACAGTGGTGGCTTCTGCCTCCTTGAATATAACACCTGGACTTCTATGAAGCTGGTTTACGATGACTCTCTCTACACCATTAACTATAAATGATGTTCTCTCTGTCATCAAAGGTATATCACGAATGAATACACCTTGCTCTTTGATCTCTTTGGCATCTAGTCTCTCACCTGTCTTCTCATCTCTATTCCAGATAGTAAGTGATACATTTAGTTTGAGTGATACAGAGTAAGTAAGACCTCTCTCCATGCACTCTCTTACAGTATATTTAGGCTTGACTATGTCAATACCTTTATAGTCTAGAGTTATTCTATTTTGTTGATCGTGTATAGGGAATGATGCACGAAAAACTCTCTCTATGATACTGTTTGATCTATTTTTTGAGTCTAGCATCAAAAAGTTTTCATAACTTTTCTGCTGAAGCTGTAGAAGATTTGGTATCTCTATCTCTCTAGGGGTCTTAGAGAAATCAACGCGAAGTCTATTACCTGAATGCAGTGAATTTAACATTGGCTAACCTTATATTGTTTTGATTTAAATAACTCAATTTTATGCAGCCTTCCAAGAAGAAACGGATATTGTAAGTGCTGATAATTATGAGTATGGTGGGAGCTATATGGCTCAATAGTATATGGGCATACAAAAAAGCTATAACAAGAGGGTATGAGATGTCTCTGAATAGTTTGTCACTATGTCCAATAAGTGGGATGAGAGTCTGATATACAGACTCTCAAAAGATTACTTAAGCTCGCAAGCTGCACCAGCTTCTTCAATCTGCTTTTTGATCTCTTCAGCTTCATCTTTAGATATAGCTTCTTTAAGAACAGTTGGTACCTCTTCAACGGCAGCTTTAGCCTCTTTAAGACCTAGACCAGTGATTGCTCTAACTACTTTAATAGCGTTGATTTTCTTTGCACCTGCATCTGTAAGAACAACATTAAACTCAGTCTGCTCCTCTTCTGCTTCTGCTGCTACTGCACCACCTGCTACTACTGTAGCTTGTGCAGATACGCCAAATTTCTCTTCAAACTCTTTAACTAGCTCAGAGAGCTCAAGTACTGACATATTTGAGATAAACTCAAGAACATCTTCTTTAGTTGTTGCCATATTATTTTCCTTAATATTCTTTTTATTATTTATATAAAAGGTATCCATAATAGATACCACTAGATACTACTCATAGGGGCATAGCTATGCCACCTTCATATATCTACGCCTCTTCCTCTTTTTTGGTTGCAAGTGCTTGCATACCAATAGTAAAGTTCTGTACTGGAGCATTCCAGACATTGAGCAACATTCCGATAAGCTCATCTCTACTAGGCAATTTAGCCATAGCATTGATAGTTTCTAGTGATGCAACTTTACCTTCTAAGAGTCCAGTTTTAATAGAAAACTTCTCTTTGAATTCCATAGAAGCCATATCAGCTATCTTACATGGTAATATCTGAGATTCACCCCAGATTACAAGATTAGTGTCTACTAGTTCTGGTACTTCACAATCTGCATTTTTAAGTGCTATAGATGCTAGTGTATTCTTGATAACTCTTACTTGTACATCCTCATCACGAGCGTTAGCACGGATAGACTCCAAGTCAGGAACAGTCATACCTCTATAGTCACAAACTACGATAGCACCTGCATCTGTAAAG